>ENA-UOOM01000017-UOOM01000017.1-fermentation-metagenome-genome-assembly--contig:-NODE-17-length-249501-cov-10.692619_pt1 | contig 249501 bp, 280 predicted proteins | sample MGYA00245781_ERZ724031 | MGnify/ENA primary metagenome ERZ724031 (study PRJEB28704, sample SAMN03018317) | fermentation metagenome | biome: anthropogenic terrestrial biome; feature: soil...
TCTCCCGCTGTCTGCCAGCAGCCTATCCAACCGTTCACTTCCTGCCCGCCTCCACCCTGGCCCTCAGTTCCTCGAGCTCCTGATCGACGAGCCCCTGGACCTCGGCGACCTGCGCCGGGGAGAGATGCCTGAAACGCCTCTGGAGGCGAAGATATTCTTCAACCGGCTTCCGGTTCTTAATCTCTTTGGTGAATCGATACTGGCCGTCGCGATATTCGTAGAGGGGGAACATGCCGGTGCGGGTGGCCAGGGAAGCGGCCTCGATCGTCTTGGACGGGTCCATCTTCCAGCCCGAGGGACATGGCGTGAATACGTGCAGGAACTTCGGTCCGCGTATGGCCTTGGCCGTTCTAACGCGCTCCACCAGGTCCTCCGGGAACGCGATGTTCACGGTCGCGCCGTACACGATGCCGTTCTCCGCCAGCATCTCCAGGATGCGCTTCTTCCCCGTCCGGCGGGCGATCTCCTTTCCGCCGGGAGTGGTGGTCGTCCACGCCCCCCAGGGCGTCGAGCCGGAGCACTGTGAGCCGGTGTTCATGTACGCTTCGTTGTCATACATGACGTACAGGAAGTCGGTCCCCCGATCGATGGCGCCCGACAACGACTGCAGCCCTATGTCGACGGTCCCGCCGTCCCCGGCCCAGCCGACCACGGTGACGTCGTCCATGCCCTTGGCATCCAGCGCTGCTCGTATGCCGGACGAGGTAGCGCCGGTGCACTCGAAGGCATGGTCGATGAGCGGCACGCGAAGCGAGTAGCGAGGCCATACGCCCGGTATGACCGCGCAGCACCCTGCAGGAACGTTCATGACCGTCCGGGGACCGAGCGCCTTGAGCACGAGGCGCATGGCGATCGGCTCCCCGCAGCCCGGGCAGGCGCTGTGGCCCGGATGCATGAGGTCCTCGTGAGGTATCGTGAACCGGGGTTTTCTTCCGTTCACGTCACCACCTCCCCGAGCCGTCCCTCAGGCCGACCCATTCGATCTTGCGGTCCAGTCCGTTATCGGCTATGTCCAGCATATTGCGGAAGATCCACTCCATGTGCGCCACCGTGACGTCCCGGCCTCCCAGACCTCCGACGTAGTTCTTGACGATGTTGTCCGAGCCATGCATGGCGGAGCGGACCTCGTTGAACATCGCCCCTCCGTCGCCGAAGGTGTAGGAGCGGTCGAACACGCCGACCACGCCCCTGGACGAAAGCTCGGTGATCTCCTCCGACGGGAAGGGACGGAAGACGCGGAGGCGCGCCACTCCGACCTTGAGGCCCTCGCCGCGCAGGCGGTCGACCACCTCCTTGGCCGTTCCGGCCGCCGAGCCGGCCACCACCAGGACGGCGTCCGCGTCTTCCGTCCGATAGTTCTCGACCAGTCCCCCGTAGCTGCGGCCGAAGATACGGCCGAATTCCTTGTCCGCCTCCCTGATGCGCTCCTTCGCCCCCTCCATGTCGGTCGCTATGCGATACCGGAACTCGGTCCACCAGTCCGGCATCACGAGGCCGCCGAAGCGGCGCGGATCGTCCATGTTCAGCACCGGATCGGGCCGGAACGGTGGCAGGTATTCGTCCACTTGGCTCTGCTCCGGAACGTCCACGGCGTCCACCGTGTGAGTTAGGATGAATCCGTCAATGACGACCATGGCGGGCAGCATGACCGACGGGTCCTCCGCCACCTTGTAGGCCATGAGGACGGTGTCCAGGACCTCCTGGTTGTTCTCACAGTAGAACTGCATCCACCCCACGTCCCTTTCGGCGATGACGTCCATGTGCTCCCCCCAGATGTTCCACGGTCCCCCGATGGTGCGGGCCGCCACCGGCATGACGATCGGACGACGGACCCCGGAGGCCCACATGAGCACCTCATGCATGAGCGCCAGGCCATGGGACGATGTCGCCGTGAAGGTCCTCGCGCCGACGTAAGAGGCGCCGATCAATGCCGACATGGCGGAATGCTCGCTCTCCACCAGCATGAAGCGGGCGTCCATCTCCCCGCTCGAGACCATCTCGGCCAGCTTCTCCGATATGGTGGTCTGCGGAGTGATCGGATAAACGGCAGCGACCTCTACCCTGGCGAGCTTGGCCGCCAGGGCCGCCGCCTGATTGGCCGTTATGGCGTCGATCATAGCGGCTCCCTCTCCATGGCGATGGCGCCCCGGCGGCATTCGTTGGCGCAGATGCCGCACCCCTTGCAGTGGAACAGGTCGACATAAGGATAGTCGCCCTCCTGCTGGACGACGATGCTTAGGTCCGGGCAGAACTTCCAGCAGGAGTAGCAGCGGGTGCATCTCTCCGCAGATATGACTGGCCGGAACGTCCTCCAGGTGCCGGTGGGCATGTCGACGGTCGTTTCGGTCGTGACCTGGATGGGCGGCAGGTCGCGGTATGTCTCGTACATCAGCTCCCTCCGCCGTTGTAGGCGTCCAGCGCCGCCTGGGCGTTCTCCTCCTTCTTCACCGGCGCCATGCATCTTATGGCATCGAGGATGGCTTCGATGGGTACGATGCCGCACTGACGAGCCAGGCCTCCCAGGATAGCGGTGTTTACTATGGGAGATGACGGCGAGCCGAGGCGGCGGGACAGCGCGATCGATGTCGCGTCCACCGTCGCGACCGGACAACTGGTCTCGAGGCCCAATTCCTCTGGTTCTCTGGATGAGTTGACCAGGACCGTGCCATCCTCCTTCAGTCCGGAAAGGACGTCAGTAAGGCGGATGAGCGCCTGATCGAGGACCACCACATGGTCCGGCTCATAGATCCCGGTATGAAGTCTGATGGGCCGGCGATCTATGCGGCAGAACGCCATTACCGGCGATCCCTTGCGCTCGACGCCGAAGAACGGGAACGCCGAGGCGCTCAGACCTTCCTTGATGGCGGCCCTTGCCAGGATCTCCGATGCCAGAACCGCTCCCTGTCCACCTCTGCCGTGGAACCTGATCTCTATCAAATCACCTTCCCCCTTAGCATGCTCTTCCCCACTTCAGACACATGCTGGAAAACTTCACTTGAGCAGGAATTATTTAAGTTATATGATTTTTCACACGGGAAAGAATAATTACGATGCGAACGCATCCTGGACCTGATGGATATTGCCAGCCTGTCGTTCAGGACGTTCGCTCATGCCACCGAGGACGAGGAAAAAGTGGAACAGGCCCTAAAGTTCGCGTCAGGGGCCGAGGAGATCACGAAGAGCAAGAGCGAGGGATACCACGGCAACCCCATCGTGGTGATGGAGGCGAAGATCTCGCGCTCCAGAGAGATCAAAGCGTTCTTCGCCTCGCTGCCCATCGACGATGTGCAGCGGCTGCTGGACACCCTTGAGCGCAGGGTCGACGAGGAATCGATGTTCTTCCTGCGCCTGGACAAGCAGGCAGCGTACGAGGGGCGCATGGGACTGGGGGAGAATGACGATGTCATATCCGTCCGGGGCAAGGTGAAATCGTACCCTCAGAGCAGGAGCAACGCCCTCAAGGTGATGGGGTCGATCCTGCAGGACGTGTTGGACCGGGGAACCCATAAAGGTTAAATTCGGCCAGGAGCTTGATGGCCGCCACGCAGGGGTAGCCAAGCTTGGCCAACGGCGTAGGACTTAGGATCCTATCCTTAGTGGTCCGTGCGTTCAAATCGCACCCCCTGCACCAATTTGATTATCGGAGCTACGGCCGCTCATGCATGGCATCCATGCGATGGGTTCATGCTCGAGTAAAAATAATGCCAGAAACGATCTTAGGCCGTGGTTGATCAAAATACGATCCGAACGATCGGCCTCATCGTACTCTCAGCGGTGATGATCATCGTGGGGTACCTGCTCTTCCTTGCTGATTCGCCCATCTATCTCTTGTTGATCGCCTTCGGTGTTATTCTGGCCTTGGTATTGGCCACGGACCATCTACGGTCCGGATAAATCTTCGATATCGAGACCCAGGCCGTTCCCCTTAGAACACGAACCTGCCCAGAAGCTGTCCTGAAGGCTGGGGGGGAAGGTGTTGAGGCCTAAACGAGAGGCGGAGAGCCTGGTATAAATGACATTCACGGAGGATGTTGGGGCAACGCATTCGGGATGCTGCAGAGCGATCCCTCCGACAATTGGCCAGCACCGGACTGGCGGACCTATGATCGTCGAGTGGAACCCTACTGTAAACTGATATCTTATCCATTTCTAGATCTGAAAAGAGGTGGACCGAGCGAAGCTTGGAAATCTAATAATGGGCTCGAGGCATTGTACATGTCGGTACACATCATGGTCGAATATGGAAGCGAAAGACCGCAGGAGAGGAAGGAGGAGCTGCTCTCCAAGGTCCTCAGGTTGAGAGACCTTGTCTCCTACCAGGATGGGACGGTGGCGAGCAGGATGATCGTCAACAAAAAGGCGGGGACCATCACCATCTTCTCCTTCGACGAGACCGAGGGGCTCTCCGAGCACACCGCACCGTACGACGCGGTCATAACCATCCTCGACGGAAGATGCGAGGTGTGGATAGCGGGCGAGACCTTTGAGCTGGGGGAAGGGGACGCCATCATAATGCCGGCCAACAAGCCGCACGCTCTCAGCGCCATCACCAAGTTCAAGATGGCCCTCATCATGATCAGGGAGTGAAGCATGAGCTCCGATGACAAGGAAGGCGCCTACTGCAGCATCTGCGGCGGCATTTCACCTGGAAAGGTCAAGGTTAGGCAGATCGAGATCAACGGCAAGCTGGTAGGCATCGACCACCTGGACGACATCATCGCAGAGGTGAGGGCGCTGGGCCCTTCGGACGACGCGGCGATCACCGAGGAGCTGCTTAAGCGCGTCAAGAGATCCAACTATGTTCCGACCAGCAGGACGAAGGAGTATGGCGAGGCCCTGCTGAAAGAATATAAGGCGGTGGGCTGAGCGATGTTCGGCAGCTGCCCCGGTTCGGCAAATCTCAGGACGCCAACACTGTCGATGAAGAAGTGCCCGGAATGCGGTCATGAGGTCGAGGTGTTCTCCAGCGACATCAAGGTGCCATGTGACAACTGCGGCTTCGTGGTCTACAATGAGATCTCCGGCTGCGTGCGATGGTGCAAGCACGCCCGGGAATGCCTCGGCGAAGAGATGTACAAGAAGATCACGGAAGAGCAGTAATACGGTTTCTTCCGCACTGGGTCGCCTCTAGCCCGCTCATCACCATGAGGTCCGGCCCCTTCAAACAGATTGAAATATCGGCAGAGGTCAAGAGAGAGCGATCGACATGACTTCCAGGAGCGAGATGCTGTTCGAGCAGGTACGGCATGTCAACCCCCGCACCCTGCAGAGAAGCCCCGCCTATTCTCAGGTGATAGAGGTGACCGAGCCCGTCAGGACCATATATATCAGCGGGCAGAACGCGGTGGACCGCATCGGGAACATCATAGGCATTGGGGACATCGGGAAGCAGGCCGAGCAGGTCATGAGCAACCTCAAGGCCGCCCTGAATGCGGTCGACGCAGGCCTGGAGCATCTGGTCAAGGTCACCATCTACATCGTGCAGGGCCAACCCATGGAACCGGGCTACGCGGCATATCTTCGCGCCTGGGGCAACAGGAAGAACCCGCCCACCGTGTCGGCTATCTACGTGGCCGGCCTGGCCAGGCCCGAGGCGTTGTTGGAGATAGATGCCGTGGCGGTAGCGCCGGTTTGACCTTTCCCAGCACCGCCTCCCCCGATGATGTGAATGGATGAGGGCGCTTATTCTTTTATAACAGGACCTGACAGTAACATCCGATGAGATGGAGGCCAGCGCTCGCCATTGTCATCCTTCTGCTAACGGCGGTGCTAGCGGCCGCCGTGTTCGCCGATGTGGTGGAGCTCGGATCCTTCGCCGGCCCCTATCGCATTAGCCACTGGGCGGCGTGGATGGGTGCGTTGTTCGTAGCCATCTACGCACCTGCATATTATTTTCTCAGGCGCGCACGGCCAAAGAGCGCAAAGTTGTTGCTCGATATCCACTCGTTCGGCTTCCTGCTCGCCTTCCTGCTCATTACGGCCCATCTCGCCGGCCAGCTGAGCAGGCCTCCTCAGGCCTACCCGGAGCTGGGAGAAGGCATCGCCCTCTTCATCACCATGGTGCTGCTGGTGACGACAGGCATGATGCAGAGGTTCGCCGCGACCAGTATGGGCTCCAAGGGATGGTATACGGTGAAGACCAACCGGGCGGTGCACGTGAGTCTGCTGTCGGCGTTCTACATCATCATCGTCCACGTGATCAAGGGCATTGGTTGATCTGGAAGATGGCAAGGCGCCGCATCGGCCGGCCTGGAACGATCGGCCGCTTATGTAGGCTGCCAGATAGGCGGATCGTTCAGAGCAGGCGTTCCCCGGCCTTGGGACCTGACTTGCAGTCGAACGTCCCTGTCACCTTCATCACGATGAGCTGTTTGCAGACCAGGTTCTTCGCATCCTTGACCCTCTTCTTCATATCCTCATAGTCCGGGCCGTCGTTCACCAGAGTGACGTCTCCCTTGATCTTGAGGCAGCCCTTGGTCTCCGGGCTCCATATGTAAATGCACGCCCGCGGATTCTCGCGAAGGTTCTTCTCCGTGGTCTTGAAGAACTGGTTGCCGATCCACAGGGTCTCAGGGTCGATCACATATAGAACGCCTATTGGCACCACGTTAGGCTCACCGTCAGCGGAGGCCGTGGCGAAGGGCATGATCCTGGCAGACTTGATGGTATCGATCATTTCGGACGTCAGCTTAACCATGCCACGTGATTGTCTGGTCGATTATATGTTATTTAAGGCATCTAATGCCATAAGCACAGTAGTTGGAGCATCTGGAGCCATGATAATGCGTCATCCGGGGTTGTTCTTTTATACCTGATAATGAATTGGAGAAAGCATACACGGACCATAGGTCCGTGGAACCAACCAATAGGTAATCGTAATGAACGACAGAAGAGGCGGATATAGGCGCGATGAGCCGCGTGAGATGCACCCAGCGAAGTGCTCCGACTGTGGAGCGGAGACCACTGTTCCTTTCAAGCCAACTGAGGGAAGGCCGGTCTACTGCCGCGAGTGCTACCAGAAGCACAAGCCGGCCCGCGAACGCAGGTACTAAACCTGGTTCAACCCTTTCAAGAAACCCCTTAACCCAATCTTTTCGCTGTTTTTATCCCAGTTGCCTGGACCACAGCCGACCGTTCGCTCGTCTCCTCCAGCCAGATAGAGATCCCTAAAGATTCAAATGGGAATAGGCTCGTTCCCGCTTCATCACAGAGGCTGGTTATCAATGTCAAAGCTCAAGGAAGCGGCGACCGTCGCCATGCGTGACTGCCTGGGCCTGAAGGCGGGCGAGGAAGTACTGATCCTGACCAACTTCGAGAATCCCGATTCATTTGAGATCTCGAAGACGCTGTTCGACGCCACCAAGGAGCTTGGCGGAAGCCCGGTCATCATGGTGCAGGAGGCGAAGACGACCGTGGACTACGCCGAGAACACGGTGCTCAAGGCCATGGAGGCCTCTCCCGACATCATCATCTCCATCTCATCAATAAAAATGGGCAAGGACCCCTTCGGAATGCACGTGGGCCACGTGGGGCGGGATGGAAGGAGGTACGACCACATCTACCACCGCCTCATGGAGGGCGACAGGCGCATCCGCGGATTCTGGTCTCCGTCGGTCACGAAGGACACGTTCGAGCGCACGGTGGCGGTCGACTATGCGGAGATGCAGACGCTGGCCAAGAGGCTCAAGGAGGTCCTTGATGCCGGCGAGTCTGTACGGGTGACCGCCCCGGGCGGCACCGACGTGAGGTTCTCCATAAAAGGCAGGGAGGCAAAGCTGGACGACGGGGACATCACGGCGCCAGGCACGGGCGGGAACTTGCCGGCCGGGGAGACGTACATCTGCCCGGCCAACGGAACGACCGAGGGCGTGATATGCTTCGATGGTACGGTCGACCTCGTCACATCGTTTCCCATCCCCAAGGTGCCGGTCAGGGTGGTGTTCGAGAACGGATATGTCACCGAGGTCACGGGCGACGAGACGGCGGACAAGCTGCTCGACGTCATCAGGTTGGGCGAGGCGAAGGCGAGAGAGATCGGCAACGCCGAGATGGAGCGCAACGCCCGGCACCTAGGCGAGATGGGCATCGGGATCAACTACGCCGCCAAGATGGTCGGGAACATGCTGGAGGACGAGAAGGTCGGGAGGACCGTCCATTTCGCCATCGGCATGAACTACGACAACGATGCCAACGCCTTCATCCACCAGGACTGCCTGGTGAAGGAGCCGTCGGTGTGGGTGGACGACAGACAGATCATGAAGGATGGATTCATCCTCATCTAAACCTCTTAACTCTCTCCCTTTTGAGAATAGTTATTTAAGCTCAACCTTCACACTAGCATTTTACATGTAAGCCCAAAGCATAAAGGGCAAATATTATATAGAAGGGTAAACAGATATGAAGGAGATATGAGAATGAGCCATGAGAATACCGTAATTTCTTTTGATCTGCTGTCGCGGGCGATCTTTAACAAGATGGGGGTGACCAAGGACATCTCTGACGAGATCGCGCTCCGGGTGCTCAACTATTTCGGGTACGAGGAGGAGATAATAGACAACGTGCTGGACCAGGATGACCGCAGGATGTTCTACTTTCTGCAGGACGTCGAGCTGCTGGGCACCCACTGGGAAGAGGTCATCCTCCCCAACGGACGCATGTGGAGGGTCTTCTACTGGTCGTTGAACGTGCCGAAGATAAAGAATTTCGCTCGGCCGCAGCACGATGGGACCGTTGCAGAGATGGGATTGTACGACTCGCTTCCCGAGGACGTATGGTCCCGACAGATGGCGTGAGCCGTCTGAACCTTTTTTTATATTTTATCTCATAACGCCCGTCGATACGATGGATGACGGAAGGAAGATCCTTGTTATAATCATGGACGGGCTGGGCGACCGGGCGGTCAAGAGCCTGGGCCATCGGACCCCGCTGCAGTGCGCCAACAAGCCCAACCTGGACTGGTTCGCCGCCAACGGCACGTCCGGGATCATGGATGTCATCGCGCCGGGCGTGCGCCCCGGCTCCGACACCTCCCACCTAGCGCTTCTTGGGTATGACCCCTTCAGGGTATACACCGGCCGCGGCCCCTTTGAGGCGGCCGGCGTCGGTCTGGTGGGAAAGGCCGGAGACGTGGCGTTCCGCTGCAACTTCGCCACCTTGGACGACGACATGAACGTCACCGACCGCCGCGCTGGTCGGATCAAGGCGCCAGACACCACCGAACTGGCCAGGGCCATCGATGGAATGAGGATAGGGAACATTACGGCGGTGGTGAAGGAGGCCACCGAGCACCGCGCCGTCCTGATGCTGCAAGGTCCTGGACTGTCCCCGTACGTCAGCGATGCCGACCCTCACGCCCTGAGCGCTGTTCATCTCTCGGAGCCGCTCAGGCCGGAGGCCGCCGCTACTGCGGAAGCGGTCAACGAGTTCGTGCGCCGCTCGTACGAAGTGCTGAGAGACCACCCGGTGAACGAACGCCGCATCGCCGAAGGGCTGCCGCCGGCCAACGCTCTTTTGCCGCGCGGCGCCGGGGTGTTCCCGGACATCCAGCCGTTCCAGGAGAAGTACGGCATGTCCGCCTCCGGGGTTGCTGGAGTTTCGCTCATCAGGGGCATATGCCGCGTGTGCGGGCTTGAGGTGATCGAAGAGGTCGGTTGCACGGGCGGGACCGACACCAACATGGAGGCCAAGGCATGTGCGGCCCTGAGAGAGCTGGAGCGCAAGGACTTCGTCCTGATGAACGTGAAGGCCACTGACATCAATTCCCATGATGGCGACCCCCGCCGGAAGATCGAGTCCATCGAGCGCCTCGACGCCATGGCCCGGACGATACGTGACGGCATCCCTGCAGGGACCGTGGTGGCTCTTGCCGCTGACCACTGTACGCCGGTGGAGAAAGGAGACCATTCGGGCGATCCCGTCCCGCTGACCATCTATGCTGAAGACGGCATAAGGGATGGGGTCGGATCGTACGATGAGGTCTCCTGCGCCCGCGGGGCCCTGGGACGCATCAGGGGCGTGGACCTAATGCCTATCCTGATCGACCGGGCCGACAGGTCGGAGAAGTTCGGGGCCTGATATGCGCTACTACTACTGTCCGAAGGATGATGTCGTCCGACCGAGGAGGCGGTTCACCGACAATCGCTGCGACATCTGCCGCCAGGAGTGCGTGCCCATAGATGTGCAGCGCTCCATCCATGGCTACATAATGTACGCCCTGGACATGGTGGCGGCGCTGATGATCGTGCTATACCTGGCCCATAACCAGTTCAACGCCGACTTCGCCTCCTTAGTGGGCGATGTGGACAAGACCCTGTACATCGCGATGATGTTCGGCCTCATCCTCGTTTCCTTCATCTTCTCCGGACTGGACCTGGGGCATACGCAGAGGGAGGCATTGAGGGTCGCCCGGGAGAGAAAAGGGCGCGTCGAGTGATCATGCCTGCCAAGCCTGCAGGATGAGGACGCCATCGGACACGCCTATGGACGAGGCGTATACGTCGCATCCGCCCGGGACATCGCTGCCCAAGACGAAGGTCAGCTGCGTCGAACGGAAGCTCCATCTCCACGACATCAGGGGCATGAGATCGCTTAGCGTCGAAGAGGCCAGACGCTCCATGTCCGCGGTGAGCTCGTCCGACGATGCGATCGCCTCCAGCAGGGTGGCGTTCTTGCCTTGAGACACCGGGACGGTGCACCGCAGGAGAACTGCATGGACGTCATCGACGTTGGACCGGCCAGTCGGCACGTCGACCTGGGGAGCGAGCGATGATAGCAGGACGATTGACACCGTGGCGACCACGGAAAGGAAGATCAGCGAGTCAAACAGCGCCGCCATTCCCTTCTTGTCGAGCGCCCGCATCATGTCCACACCCAAACCGTTAAAGTGGCGGCGGCCACCTGCTGGGGGCCATAATGCACGTTGACCGGTCGGCTGGATGCGAATCTCTCACCGCTGCCTGTTTCACCGCTTTCAAACAACACCGTGGTAAGGCCGTTGACCTCCTGAAGCACCGCTCGAACGCCGACGCCTTCGCTCAGTTCGATCGAGATCTCGTCGACATCGTCGTGATACAGCACCCCAGGCGCGATGGCCCACCTCTCATCGGTGACGAGACGTTCCATGACCGTCCGGGACGGGTCGACCACGTCCGCGCCGCCGCCGGCCGGCAGCAGGGCCATGGCGGCCGCCAACATGGTCACGCCGGCCGCCACCACCATCATCGCCACCAACGACTCCTGGAATCCTCCCACGGCGCCACGGTCCCGATGCATCCGCTCTCTCGCCTTCATGCTCTCCCGCCGACCCATCGCTATGGGTTATTAACTCAGCTGAGGCTACAATTAGTACTACTGCACGCCCCTGAGATAATGGCCGGCGGTGATGGCGCCGCACTTCCGCTTGATGCGGTCCTTCATGCCCATGTCTCTCTTCTTAAACGCTTCTGCCACCATGGCGCTCAGCTCCGGGGACTTGCCGCGCAGGTCGATGGCATATGAATCGATCCCCAGACGGTCCATCTCGCCCATGAAGTCCATCAGGAACAGATCGGCCGAGTTCAGGATGTGCGCCCAGCCCTGTTTGTCCCGGATCACCGGGAACTTCTTCCCCCTCTCGTCCTTGAGGCTGCCCTCCTTCAGCGTGGGGTCGCGGGTGATCATCATCTCCACGCGCCCGAACACCAGGACCTCGAGCGCCCGGCTGTCATGCAAGGCCAGTTCGGCCAGGTCCTGGCGGGAGAGCTCGACGGAGACCTGGCTCATGTGAAGTTCGGGAACCGTGAGCGAGTTGAACATGTTGAGGAAGTACGAGCCGTATGTCCTGCGGCCGGCATACTTCATCGCTTGACCGGGAGAGTGCACCATCACCGCGTCCGAGTCCACCTTCGGAACGATGGGGGTGACGCGCGGCAGCGATAGAACGAACTCCTTGCCGGCCTCCTCGCACATCTGTCTGGCCTCCCCCTCATGGTCGTCCATCTCGTAGTACACTCGATCGACGAAGGGGAGGACGGAGCGCAGGGAGCGGATCGATGAGAGATGCGCCGACAGCGATGCCTTCCGTGCGGGCCGCTTGACGACGGGTAGGCTGAAGGCGCGGCGTTTTGGCTCGGCCCGGGCGGTAGGAAGTTGCACTTGGGAGATCATCCTCTCGATCTCGGGGAACTCCCGATCCTTGGTCTTGTAGACCGTGTACTCGCCCAGCTCCAGGCGGAAGGGCGAGCGCACCAGGGTGCCGCCGTCATGCGGCTCCGGCGAACGGACCTCGAAGCCGCCGATCTTGTCGTCATCCCTGTAGAACGTTATTCCGTCCCCCTCCCCCAGCGACGTTGTGGGAAGCCACACCTCCTTTCCGCGGGAGCGCGCGGTGCCGATCGGCAGCCCCCTTGATTCGGCGTACCGGCGCTGCATCACATCGTTCCCGCCCAGATATCCGGAGCTGAAGCCACGGTTGAAGGCCACTTCGAGCATCTCCCGCTCGCGCGGCGTCATGAGCTCTTCCTCGCCTCTTGACGCCCGCTGCACCGCGGCCTTGTAGGCCCTGGTGGCCAAATAGACGTAGGTCGGCGAGCGCAGGCGGCCCTCGATCTTCATCGAGCCCACGCCGATGCGCATCAGCTCAGGGATCGAATCCACGCAGAACAGGTCAGCGGTCGACAGGGTGAACGAGGTCTCGCCCGCGAGGGAGTAGCGCTTGCGGCAGGGTTGGGCGCACATGCCCCTGTTGCCAGAACGTCCTCCCAGCATGGAAGAGAACAGACACTGGCCTGAGAAGCTGTAGCACAGTGCGCCGTGGATGAAGACCTCGGTGCCGATGCCGCCCTCCCTGGCGATGTTCTCTATCTCCGGCAGACTGAGCTCCCGCGCCAGGATGGCCCTCTCGGCGCCCGCCTCCCTTGCCCATCGGGCGTCATCGACCGAGTGCACGCCCATCTGGGTCGAGGCATGGATGGCGAGGGGGAAGTTCTCCCTGATCATCCTCATCAGGCCACGGTCCTGCACGATGACCGCATCCGCCTCCATGGATGACAGGGCGTCTAGGTACGAGAAGGCGTGGGGCAGCTCGGACTGCTTGATCAGGGTGTTGACGGTGACGTACACCTTCACGCCGCGATCGTGGGCGGCCCGCATGGCCGCCTTGATCTCCGACTCCGAGAAATTGGGGGCGAATCTGCGGGCACCGAACACCTTCCCGCTGAGGTAGATCGCGTCCGCACCGCCCAACAGGGCGGCCTTGAGCGAGTCCTTAGAGCCGGCTGGGGCGAGCACTTCCATAGTTCAGCCAATGGCATCATTGAGTTAAATTTGACGCCCCTCCCACGAATTTATTCGTGGGATTCTGAGGTCAGCATCGTTCATGCCGGAGCCTCCTGAGGGGCATCAATGCGCCCTTTGCACCAATCCCAGTCTTGGTGCGATCGACCGATGCCTTCTTCCGAGGAAGGACAGGAGCTATCTCGAACGATGCTTCCGCGCCGGCGAAATCGACCGTACTTTCCGGGAAAGTACGTTCAAGGCCAAAGCCGCATCCGATTGAGGGACATCAGTGCAATGGCTAGAGGACGGCAGATTGCGAGTGCACAAATGTCTCGCGCAATTCATCCCAGGGACGAATCCCTGGGCTTTCTTGCTCCACGGCATGTAGTGTACAGTTAGCCTCAATCGGTATGACTCCCTAGAGGCGGTGCTCCAGTTGCATATGAACATCGCGCTGGGTAGTTTGTGGGGTCGCGGCAGGAAGGCAGCGGTGAGACCGGCCGGCCGCCGTGGGTGCGAGTATAGGAAGACGAACGGGACCGTAAGGGTGGAATGTGATAGCTGCACCAACGGCCAGAACCTTAATTGCCCGCCCTGCTTCAAGGGCGTCCTGCGCATACTGGCGAACGAGTCCGAAGTGCGCGAGGTCCTCCTGACCAGGGACTGGGAGATCTCCTACGACGCGGAGTGCGTCCGCGTCCTCAGCGCAGTGGCCGAGGTCAACCGGTTCTGCTCCAGCCTCACCTACTCGCTGCCCTTCGAATCCTGCCCGTCGTGCGGCGCCAATCCCCGGGGCATGATTTCCCGCGTGACCGAGCGGCTGCCGCAGGGCGTAGGGATGGAGCTTACATCGCAGCTGCGGCCCGGCCCCCACGGGGCGGCATGCGAGCAATGCGTGCAGACGTCCAGGAACAATCTGGAGCACATAGCGTTCCTACTGGACGAGGCCGAGAGGAAGGTGGCCAGGTCGGCCTTCAGGGTGGTGCCGGTGAATGAGCGCGCCTAGAGTGGTCCTTCGCTCCGCTCCCCGGCACGCCCCCGAGGGGAATGCATTGTCAAGGGGCATGAGCCGCATCCTGGAGGAGAGGTCCATGAAGCGTCCGCGGTTCTCCGGCTACTGGACCTCGGCCGTGCCCTCCCGGGCCGAGGAGCTGGAGTGCTACCAGGTGGGAGGGGCCAAGGTCAAGCTGTTCTCCCTGGAGGGCGGCCAAAGGCACCTGTATCACATCTCACCGTGGGAGCACGGCCTTCCGGACGAGATCGTCAGGGCGGTAGATGACGTCATCTCGCAAGTGACGGAACTGCCTCCGCCGGACCTCGAGGTCGACTATGACGAGCTTAGATCCTACGTTGTCAGGACCGCGGCGCGCCTTCTGCGCAAGCGGACCGAAGGGCTGCAGATGGGAGGCAACATCGAGGAGAGGGAGCGGACGGTCGTCCGGCTGTCGGAGATCGTCGCCCGCCACACGGTCGGCCTGGGACTGTTCGAGGTGCTGTTGGCAGATGACAGGATCGAGGACATCTACGTTGACGCGCCCTCGTGGGAGAATCCGGTCCACATTACCATCGGCGGAGTGGCCGGCTTCAACTCGGTGTGCCGCTGCGGCACCAACATTACCGTGTCGGGAGAGGAGATGGACGGTCTGGTGTCGAAGTTCAGACAGTACACCCTTCGACCGTTCTCCGAGGCGTTCCCTGCGCTGGAGACCGACCTTCCAGGATACGATACCCGCGCCACCGTAATCGGCCCTCCGCTCAGTCCGTCAGGACCGGCGCTGGCCCTTCGACGGCATTCGCGAAGACCGTGGACCCTGCTGCGCCTCGTAGCGGCCGGCGCCTTCGACACCTATGCGGCCGCGCTGCTCTCCTTCCTGATCGATGGCCGCTCCACCGCCCTTATCTGCGGCGCCCGGGGCGCCGGAAAATCCTCGATGCTGTCGGCCATGATGTTCGAGTTCCCGCTGGAACAGCGCATCCTGGCCATCGAGGACACGCTTGAACTGCCAATAGGGCAGATGCAGTCGCTCGGCTACCGCATCCAGTCGCTGTTCGTGGACCGCGGGATGGAGCGGTCAGCCGAGGATGGGGCCGATGATGCGCTTCGCGTCTCCCTTCGACTGGGCGAGTCGGCCATCGTGATGGGGGAGGTCCGCGGCAGGGAGGCGCAGACGCTCTATCAGAGCATGCGCACCGGCCGCGCCGGGTCTTCGGTGCTTGGAACCATCCATGGGGAGTCGGCCCGCTCTGTCTACGACCGTGTGGTCCATGACATGGGGATATCCAGGGAGGCGTTCATGGCTACCGACATCGTGGTGACGATGGGGCTGTCCCGCCCCGGAGGGTCCACCCGCCCGGTCCGAAGGCTGGTGGAGCTCTCCGAGGTGTCGCGCCAACGCGGCCCGGGAGAGTTCAACCTTCTGCTCGGCGAGGGCGATGATGGGCTGAGATGCGCCTCCGAAACGATCGCCCGCATCGCTGCCGGCTGGGGGATGGAATATCAGGATGCGCTCGATAACATAAGAGCGAGGGCGGGGATGCGGCAGGTGCTCATCGACGCCGCGGCCCGGGGGCATGGCGAGTGCCTCGGCCCGGAGTGGACCTGTCGATGCAACGAGTTTCTGTGGCAGAGAATGGACGAGGGGACCGTGAACGCCGAGGAGGCGGTGGATGACTTCCGCCGCTTCGTCCAGGGGAGGATGGGGATCGATGACCTATATTGAGCGCTCTTTCGCCCGAGTGCTTGAGACCCTGCCCCGATGGGACGCGCCCGTCTTCCTCGCTCCGGTGCTCTCCTCCAAGAGGACGGCGCAGGGAGAGAGGTGGATGCGACGCAACGGGATCGAGGAGCGCGACCTTCGCTCGGCCGGATACGCGGTGCTGCTGTTCGGCCTCGCCCTCTCGCTGGCGGCCGCCTTCATCGCTTTCCTTCTGTTCGGCCCCATGGCCGGCGCCATGGCCATCTCCCCTGCCCTGCTGGCCCCTCTGGCTGCGGCCTCATTGTTCGTCAACGCCCCGGAATCGCTCTCGCAGGGCGAGGAGCGCCGCATACTGGCCGAGAGCCCTGCAGTGGTGGGGGGGCTGACCATGAGCATGCAGCTGCAGCCATCGCTGGAACGCGCCGTCCTGTTCGCGTCCCGACGGACGGAGGGCGTGCTTCCCGGACGGTTAAGGGAGGCATTATGGTCCAGTCTCACCCGGGTGCATGGGTCAGTGGAAAGGGCGGTGACGGACATGTCTTCGGCCTTCTCCGCCGTGAACGACCCCCTTCGCCAGTCGCTCCACCTGATCATGGCCGCCACCCGGGAGAGGACCAGGGAAGGCATGGATCGCCTGCTTGACAAGGCCAATGCCATCGCGCTGAGCGGCGTGAGGGACGCCGTTGACCGCTACGTGGCCTCGCTGTCGACCCCGACCATGGTGCTGTTCTCGCTCGGTACGCTGCTTCCCATCATGCTGTTCACCCTTCTTCCGATGATGAGCCTCGGGAGCTCCTTTGGAACGGCAGCCAAGGCGACCTCATCCATCGGAGGCATGGCCGCCCTTCTGCTGATCGTCTTCCCAGCGGCGTCCTTCCTGTACGCCCGCTCCATCCTGAGGCGCAATCCGCTCGCTCCAGTTGGCGAGGACATCGTTGTCTGGAGGAAGGACATCCCGCTCTTCATCATCATGTGGATCGCGATCGCCGCCTCATCGTTCGTCGCGGATCTGGGAGATCATCAGGCCTACCTTCAGGCGGCCGCCGTCGTGCTGCCTCCCTGCGCATACCTGGCATGGTATCTTCGGTCCAGCCACACCGTCCGCTTACGCCGTTCTTGTGATGAGGTGGAGATGGTTAACGCCCTTTTCCAGGTGGGCAACACGATGTCGGCCGGCGCGTCCATGGAGGAGGCGCTCAAGAAGACCGCTGTATCCAGGCCAGGAGGGGCCTTTGAGAATATGGTCAAAAGGGTCCTGCATCGCGGCGCCATGAACGGTAGCAGGATGAGGGGCGCGCTGTCCGAGGACGGCGTCCTGAAGGAGACCTCGCCGCTGGTTCAGGCCGCGTTCGCCACGGTGGCTGAATGTTCGGAAAGGGACCCCCGATACGCTGGACAGGTCGCCTTGAACCTCGCTCAGCTGCTGTCCGACCTGAACGCATGCCAGGCCAAGATCGATGAGAAGCTGAAGGGCATAGTGGACATGATGCGCTCCACCGCCCTGGTGTTCGGACCAGTGGTGCTTGGGGTGACCTCTTCGCTGTTCGCCGTGATAGGCGGCGCGGAGGCGGTGGACGACATCGTCCTGCTCACCGGCGTGTACATCGCTCAGCTTTCCCTGATCGTATCGCACTTCACCGTCTTCCTGCAGGGGAACGGTTCGTGGAGCGAGGTCGGCTACCAGTTCGCCATCCGGACGCCAGTGGCCCTGCTCATCTTCGCCGCCACCTCGCTCATCTGCCGAACGGGGCTGATCTCCCTTCTGTGATCACGAACAGCGAGGCGTCAGGAGCATCGTACAGATCGACCGAGATCCGCTCCTCGGTCTCGTGCGTAGTCTCGCGGTCTATGCGGGCCCTGATATCGGGGAGCAGGTCGATCTGCAGATGCTTTAACCCGTCGGAGAATTCGGCCGATGCCTCGCCATCGTCCTTCAGGGTGATGTTTCCCTTCCCCAGGGTGCAGCATGAGGACATCTGGACACCGTCGGCCATGCAGGACAGCGGCCTCCTTGTCCCACTGTGCAGCAGTGCATATATGCGCTCCGGGAACCTCTCCCTGGCGATCATACCCATGCGGTAGCCGATGACAGCATATGGCCCTAGGTGTCCATGAAAGCGCTTGAGGGCGCCTAGTTCGTCAGGAAGAGGGATCATCGACGGCGAAGGCCCATTTCCCCATAAGGCTTTTTTCCCCGGGAAAAGGTTATAAGACGAGCAGGCGCTGGGCGAAGCGTGGAGAGGGAACCGTCCTGGAAGGCCAAGAGGGCCTTGTTGCTGTTCGCGGCAGCCTGGGCCGCGCTCGTCATCCTCACGCCGTTCACCATGCCCCCCGACAGCGTGGGCGATCTATCGGGAAGCGTGGGAGCGATCGATAACGACCTCGGCCATGTGAACTACCTCGCCCAGGCCGTCTATTTGATCGGCGACCTCAACTGCCACACCATGGCCGAGAGGTCTTTCGAGCTCAACGGCAATCAGATGGCGTTCTGCGCCCGAGATCTGGGGATCTTCATCGGCCTCGCCGCCGGCATGGCCGCGGTGCTGTTCCTCAACCCCAGGTTCATGTGGATCGTGGTCGTCATAATGGCAGCCCCCATCGTGATCGACGGGACGGCGCAGCTCCTTCTGGACTACGAGTCGAACAACCTCACCCGCCTCATCACCGGAACGCTGGGCGGCTCGGCGGTCGCCCTGTTCTTGGGGCATGTGGCCGACGTCGTTCTCAAGGTGAGATGAAAAAGGTGAGACAGGCAGGCACAGGAAGTCCTGACGGGAGGCCACCCTTTTTTCCATTTAGGAGCACACGACTTAGGTCATGAGTGCATATGCGAGAGCGGTCTTACACCCTACCTGTCCCGATAGGTGCAGCGACTCTGTCGAATTTATACTTGTTGCAATCGTTATGTCGCAACCGTATCATCTGGATAAGGATAGATCACTGCGAAAAATATCAACTCATTGCGAAGAACGTTAAGGTGCCCTAAAGATCGTTCTGCCGAGGGCCATCGGCGGGAAGCGGAGCGCCCTCTCGCGCATTCCGGACGTTCGCCTTTGAGCTGCCCCTATACACCGATCCCGCCTGCCGGGGCGGGCTGCGCAATAGGAAATATCTTTAAATAACAGGAGGGCCTCATTAATGCGTCGCCCTGCCGACCGAAGGCCGGCGGACGGGATGATGCAACGGCCGTATTTTTGCATCCAGGATGTGAGCCAAGGTCGATAAATTATAAATATGGCCGCTTTCATTCGATAGGTATCGAAAGAACATCATCTTTTAACCGCTTTTGAGGTTGATGGCACATGGCTAATAATGAGCTTAAGACGGGTACTACCACAATCGGTATAGTTTACAAGGATGGAGTGGTCATGGCCACTGAGCACAGGGCCACCATGGGCAACATCATCGCTCACAAGGACGTCCAGAAGCTGTTCAAGGTCGATGACAACCTCGGCATGACCGTTGCGGGACTGGTCGGCGATGCGCAGGTCCTCGTCCGCTACATAAAGGCGGAAGTGGAGCTGTACAAGCTCAAGAGGGGCACTAACATGTCCGTCAAGTCCGCCGCTACCCTGCTCAGCAACATCATGCGCGGAGGGGGCGGCTCCTATGGATTCTACTATGTGGGGCTGATCCTCGGCGGCATCGATGGCAAGGGCGGTCACGTATACTCCCTCGACAGTGCCGGCGGCACCATCAGGGACGACTACACCAGCACTGGTTCTGGCTCCCCATACGCCTACGGCGTGCTGGAGGACCACTACGTCAAGGACATGGAGGAGCAGGACGCCATCGATCTCGCGATCCGCGGCCTCAACGCGGCCATGCGCCGTGACTCCGCTTCCGGCGATGGCTACGCCGTTGCTGTCATTAACAAGGACGGATTCCGCGAGCTCACCGCCGAGGAGACTCTGGAAAGGGCCGAGGCGATAGGTCTGCGGATCGGATACGTCCTCCAGAAGTAAAACCCCTTACCAAATCACCCTTTTATTATTGTAAAAATCCAACAAGCAGGAATCGTTCATGAGCGCTGAGAGAATTATAGAGGATGCGAAAGAGCAGATACGGAAGATAGCGCCTTCCGATGTCGATATTTCGGGTATAGAGTATGAGGGTCCAGTTGTGGTCATCTACACCAAGGACATGGACAAGTTCGCTTCCAATAATGATATTGTCAGGCAGCTTGCCCAGGGCCTCCGCCGGCGAGTGGCGATAAGGCCAGATCCGTCCACCCTCGCCGACCCTGATGTGGTTGAGAAGCGCCTCCGCGAGATCATCCCGGAGGAAGCGCAGATCACCGACATCTACTTCGACGATGATACCGGCGAGGTGACAATAGAGGCCATCGCTCCCGGCCTGGTCATCGGGAAGCATGGCAGCATCCTGAATGAGATCAAGAAGGAGATCGGCTGGGCGCCCAAGGTTGTCCGCGCGCCCCCCATACCGTCCAAGACGGTGTCGGACATACGGAACTACCTCAGGCAGATAAGCGACGAGCGCAAGTCGATCCTGAAGAAGGTCGGCCGGCGCCTCAGCCGCCAGAGGCTGGAGGGCGAGACCTGGGTCCGGACCACCGGCCTGGGCGGGTACCGCGAGGTGGGCCGTTCGGCCACCCTGCTCAGCACCAGGGAGAGCAAGGTCCTCATCGATTGCGGCGTGGACCCCTCGGACCGAGAGGGCGGCACCCCTTACTTCAACGCTCCCGAGCTGCTGCCCCTGGACAGCATCGACGCTGTCGTAATCACCCATGCTCATGCCGACCACTGCGCGCTCCTTCCGGCGCTGTACAAGTACGGCTATGACGGCCCGGTGTACTGCACCCCGCCCACCCGGGACCTCATGTCGCTCAACCAGCTGGATTACATCAAGGTGTCGTTCGGCGAGGGTAGGAGGGCGCCGTATGATTCGTCGCACGTCCGCGAGGTGGTGGCCCACTGCATACCCCTCAAGTACGGCGAGACCACCGATATCGCGCCAGACATACGCCTGACGTTCCAGAACGCCGGCCATATCCTCGGCTCGTCGGTGTGCCACTTCCACATAGGCGACGGGCTGTACAACATCGCCTTCACGGGCGACATGAAGTACGAAAGGACGTGGCTCTTCAACGCGACGGCCAACAAGTTCCCCCGCCTTGAGACGCTGTTCATAGAGGCGACCTACGGCGGGTACCGCGACGTGCAGCCAAGCCGGCATGACGCGGCCAACACCCTTAAGGACATCTGCGAACGCACCCTCAAGAAGGGCGGCAAGATCCTTATCCCGGTGTTCGCCGTCGGCCGTTCGCAGGAGGTCATGCTCGTTCTCGAGGAGCTCATGAGGACGGGGAAGCTGCCCTCCGTGCCCATCTACCTGGATGGCCTCATCTGGGAGGCCACCGCCATCCACACCGCCTACCCGGAGTACCTGAACTCGCAGCTGAGGACCCAGATATTCCAGATGGGGCAGAACCCCTTCCTCTCCTCCATCTTCAAGAGGGTGGAGACCCAGGAGATGAGGGAAAACATCTCCCACGACGGCGAGTCCTGCATCGTGCTGACCACAAGCGGCATGATGAACGGAGGTCCGGTGCTGGAGTACCTCAAGAACTGGGCCGACAACCCGCAGAACACCCTGGTGTTCGTTGGGTACCAGGCAGAGGGGACCATCGGGAACAAGATCCAGAGGGGCATCAAGGAGCTGACCCTTTCCGAGAGGGGGCGTCCTGTTACCGTTAAAATGCGCATGAACATCGAGACCTCGGAAGGCTTCTCCGGCCACTCCGACCGCCGGCAGCTCATGGCCTACATCTCCTCGCTGGAGCCCAAGCCGGAGAGGATCATCATCGGTCACGGCGACGAGCACAAGTGCGCTGACCTGGCCTCCTCGCTGTACAAGAAGTTCAACGTGGAGACCCGGGCGCCCATGAACCTCGAGACCATCCGCATGAAGTGAGAACGGGGCATCCGCCCCCCCTTCCATAAATACTCGCCCAGGTAATTTTATCAAGTCACGCGCCGTTGGCAGGCCCGGTCTACATGAAATGCAGTAGATGCGGAGCTGAGAGCGCTGAGGATAGCACGTACTGCAGCGAATGCGGGGCAATACTAGACGCCCCTCCCCTGCCGCCCCTGGCCGCGGAGGAAGAGAGGACAGAGACGGCTGTCGGAGCGTATCAGCCGGTGTTCAGGCCCCCCCTGCCCCCTCATCAGGAAAGGTCGGCCGTTAGGAGTTTGAACCTTGCGGAGCTGCTGTTCCTGATATCCGGCATCCTGCTGCTGTCGGCCGGCTTCCAGAACCTGGGTGCGGGCGTCGCCGGCCTGCCGGTGCAGTTCCTCCTGCTGGGCATCGCGGCCACCTTGTTCGGGCTGGTCCAGATCGCCCTGGTTGTCATGCCCGGGATGATGTCCGACCTGGAAAGGTCCCGAGGAACGCTGACGATCGTGATAGCCGTGCTGTTCCTCATCTGGGGCATGGCCGCGGCGTTCGGCCCCAACGTGGGCGCCAGCGGCGGCATGATCGTGGCTGCTGGCCTGTCTACCACTCTGGGGCTCATGCTCAGAGAGGGCATGATCCGGTAAACCCCTTCCTTTACCTTCTTCAGAACATGGAGAGCTTCGCGCCTGGCCGCCCCAGCACGGCCACGCGGGAATCGCGCCTCTCCTTCAGGACCTCCATCCCCAGCTCTCCGCCGAGACGTTCGGAGAACTCCCTGATCATGGTCGGAGATGGCATATTTTCAATGGTCATCCTCCGGCGCGAATCGCCCACGAAGACGTAGCCCTTCGGCTCGATGAACGTGGGATCGGCCTTCTCGTCCAGTTTGGCATACTCCCGCTCCCATCCCACGTTCCAGTCCTTCACCAAGGTATGCCGTATGACCTTGCGGGTGTCCAGAGAGGGCAGCAGCCCCAGGGTGCGGTTCAGCCTCTCCCACCCGTCCTTGATGCGGGGAACACACAGCTTCTTGTATATCTCCTCGTTGGGCGCCGCCACCGTGACGTACAGCTGGGTGGGCAAGGGGTCAAGGGACTCCAGCACCTCCGGGAGCGTTCCGTTGGTGACGAGAAAGGTGCTCATACCGCGGCGGTGGCACACCTCTATGAAGCCGGCCAGGTGAGGGTACATGGTCGGTTCCCCGGATAGCGATATGGCCACGTGCTTCGGCTCGCGCGACTCCTGCCACTTCTCCCTGGTGCATCGGGGGTCACCACCGAAGCCGGAGACCAGCTTCCGCTGCTCCTCGATGCAATGGTCCAATATCTCCTCCGGCCCCTTCCAACGGACATCGGTGGCCTCGAAGCCCTGGACCCGCCAGCAGAACAAGCAGTTGTGGGTGCACTGGTTGACCACCGGGGTCATCTGCAGGCACCGATGGGAGCTGATGCCATAGAAGTCCTGCTTGTAGCAGGTTCGCCCCTTCAGCAGCGACTGCTGCATCCAGTGGCACAGCTTCACCGCGGCGTGGTCGCCGTGCATTCGATACTGCTGCTTCTCCAGGGTGCGCTTCACATCGGTGGTCATGATATCAGAACGAGAACAGCCTTGCCTGGTTGGCCGCGGGCTTGGGCGGCTCCGGTCTAGCCTCGGCCTGGGGGCCGTCGCTGGCCTTCTTCGGCGCCGGGGTGCCGCCGGCCGCCTTCTTGGCCTCGGCCAGCACCCGCTTGACGGCCGCGCTGTCGATCTTGTCCCCCAGCAGGAAGCCTATCTCCTCCTCTTCCAGCTCCAGGTCCCTCGTCATGCGGATGCGGAACTCCTCGTTGCGCTGGAACAGCAGCTTGAACGTCGGCAAGAGGTCCTGCCGGGCCGACCTCGTGGACATGTGGGTCATCTCGCCCAGCTTTGCCGAGATCTCGTTCTGCAACGTCCGGTTCCCCTTGCTGCGGGACATGCGCATGAGGTACATGGGGAACTGGTACCTGATGTAGCCGTGGACCTCCCTCTCCTTGGCCGCGCACACGCCGAAGCCGAGGAGGTCCCCGGCGTAGGCCCAGAAGCGATAGTGCTGGCGGCGGTACACCCGGCTGAGGAAATCGTCAGCCCTGGAGACCGCCTTCATCCCCCGGTACAGGTCCAGATGGTCCCTGTAGGCATGGGGGAGGTTCTCCTCGATCCACAGCAGCTTGGAGTCCGGCGTCTCGTCCACATCCCTGAGGCGGATGCGGGCGGTGGCCGGATCGGCCTTCTTGAAGATATCGTCCATGACCGAGTACATGGTCTGCTCGACCTCGCGGAAGCCCATGGCGCCGGTGTCCTCCTCCGTGAGCTCGGTCCGCCCGGCGGCGAGGGCCTGCAGGTCGCGTATGGCCGACCGGAGATCGCCATTGCTGTTCTCCGCCAAGAGCTCGAGCGCGCGGTCGCTGACCTCCACGCCCCGGTCCTTGGCTATGCGTCTGAGAACGCTTTTCACCGTCACCGCCTTGATGCGGGCGAACTTCACCTGCAGCGTCCCGCTCTTCAGCGCCGAGCTCTTCTTGCTGAGCGCATACCAGTCGTTGACGATGAGGACGACCGGCTGCTTGGTGGAGCGGACCAGTTCGGCGATGGCCGGGACGCCGCCACGGTCCTCGCGTCCGCTAATGTTGTCCGCTTCGTCCAGAATGATGAGCTTAAGCTTGCCTTCCTTGGAAGAAAGGTACTCCCCGGTGTCGCTGAACGTCTCTCCCAATGCACCGCGGAGCGCCACAGACTTGATGGCATCGGCGTTCCGCTGGTCGGAGGCGTTCATCTCCACCACGTCCCACTTGAAATCGGCGGCGAGGGCCAGGGCGGCGCTGGTCTTGCCGGTGCCCGGGGTGCCTATCAGCACGGCGGCCTTCTTGGCAGGCTTGCCGTTCTCCCAGGCCTGCGCCCAGTCCCGGAGGTCCTGCACCGCCTTGGGGTTGCCCACTACCTCATTCAGGCCGCTGGGGCGATATGTTTCGGTCCAATCCTCGCTCATGACAGGCCGAAAAACAGGCTAGTGTGATAAATACATGCCCCTGGGAGGTACGAAATGACCGGGGCGAGATCGTTCATTGGGAGTAACGGAGCGACGAGCCGATCTCATCGTAGCCGAGCACCCTGATGCTTCCTTCCTGCCCCAGTTCTGCTTCCGCATCCTCCTTTTCGTCCCCGGGCACGATGACCGTGACCTCAAGGCCGCCCTCGACCGTCTCGGTGTACTCCTCCATGACGTCGAGCTCCTGCCACATCTCCTCCGGTTCGACGAACTCCAGCGCGATCATCTCGTCGCCGTGGAGGACCCTGATGAGCGCCCTGGTCCCCAGCTCCGTGTCCATGCTGTCGTCCTCGAACGTCAGCAAGGGATTCTCGTTCTGCAGGAGCATCATGCGGCTTTTCAGCACGTCGGGAACGGTAGACATGACGAGCCCATCTCCGCCCGGTTAATTATACTCATTCCTCGTCGAGCAGCCGTTTCTCTCCTTCCAGATCCATGATGCCGGTGACGTTCTGCACGACCTCCACCGCCCCGCGATATTTTCCTTCCCCGTCCCTGAGAGGATAGAATCGGATGTGTACCTTTTTCCCGGCCATGTCGATCCAGAACTCCGCCTCATCCCTCGCTCCCGATCTAAAGTCCTCCACGATCTTCTTGACGAGGTGCACGCTCTTCTTGGGATGGCAGTTCTGCACCCGTCGCCCGATGACCGCCTCGGTGCGGACGAACAGCCGCTCGGCCGGCGAGTTGAAGTATCGGACCCTGTCATCCTCGCCCACGTAGGTGATCTCCACCGGCAAGGCGTTCAGGAGCATCTCCGCCTCCTCCGCCGACAGCCGCCCGGTGGGAAGGACTATCTCGCCCTCCCTGGCGGCCTTGGGCCCGCTCGGCATGAACGTCCGGAAGCCGATCTGGGCGTGGTGGGGCACGAACGAACAGCAACCGATGTCATCGAACTGCCGTCGCATCTCGTTCCACTCCAGGACGTCGATCACGTTGATCGCCTGGGGGAACAGCACATGGTTCTCCTTGTAGAAGTGCGCGTTGAGAAGTGACAGAAGCTGAGTGATCGCGCAGATCAGCTTGTCGGCCGATGCGCCGTTGCCCTCGGCCATCACGTTGATGAGCGCCCCGATCTCCTTCTCCTTGCGTCGGAGAACGTCGTGCTCGGCCCACATGCGGGCGGGCGGCCCGGTGATGCCGTGCCTCTCCAGGTGCGGGAAGAGGACGTTCTCCTCCCTCCGGAAGTGCTTCTGCGCCTCCTCGAAGAACGAGGGCAGGCCCCTGAGCCTCTGTCCGTCAGACCGGTCGCTCTGTCCCCCGGCCAGACGCATCGCGGAATCCCGGGCCTCCTGGATGCACACCAGTATCTGGACGTGCTCCTCCATCAGCGTATGGATGGGGTGGCCGGGCATCTCCAGCAAGGCCTCCTCGTCCTCGGTGACGTCGGCCATGTACCGCACGTGGGCCTCGCACAGGGCCATCATATCATCGCTGGTCCATCCCTCTCGGGCCAGCTCCTCTTCCGCCTCCTCGACCTCGAACGGGTCGAGGGCCTCCATGAACCTGCGGTAGGCGGCCCCCTGGACGTCCTGGCCTCCCTCCCGCAGCTGCCTGACGAGCGACCTCAATTGGCCCTTGAGGTCCCCGCCCGCCTCGATGCTCATCCTTTCCATGAAGAACTAGTGGCAGCCTCGCCCACATCAGCTTTTGGGCCGGTCACTGGGCACTGGAATGAAAAATGTGAAGAGGTTTGGCCGGCTACTCGAAACGCAGCACTTCGGCCGGCGAGACCTTGCTCGCTCCCCTGGCCGCCGGCAGCACGGTCAGCAGGGTGGCGGCGAAGGAGGCCACGCCAATGGCCAGGATGGAGCCCCATGAGATGATGAAGCCTATGCCCATGGCGCTGAAGCCACCATCCCACAACAGGTAGCCGGTGACGATGCCCAGGAAGGTCCCGATCAATATGCCAAGGACCGCCACGAACGAGGACTCCAGGGCGAAGTTGGCCACGATCATGCGCTTGGTGTATCCGATGGCGCGCATCATGCCGATCTCGACCCGACGCTCGTGTATGGAGCGTATGGTGACGATGCCCAGCCCGGTGATGCCGATGATAAGCCCCATCGCCAGGAAGGCCTTTACGAGGTCGAACATGCCGTTGATCTGCGCGACGGCGTCCTGGGCCATGGCGCTTATGGGTATGGTGCTCAGCCGTTGCGCCCAGAACTGGTTCTCCAGCAGCACGGCCTGCCTCTCGCAGTCATTGCCGTCCGCCAGCTTGACCATGAAGAGGTTCGTGCCGTTCATCCCGGTGAACGATTCGACCAGCTCCTGGTTCATGAACGCCCCGCCGAACGAGCTCTGCTCCATGAAGCCGATGACCGTCAGCGTATGATTGCCGCCATTCCGGCCAGACACGCTCACCTGGTCCCCCAGGGCGATGCCGGAGAACGGCCCCACATTGATGGATACGCCGGTGCTGGAGAGGTCATCGGGCCGGGCGGAGCCATCCAGGATCACCAGCGAGGGGTCGTTCTGCACGGCCCGCCATACGTCCCCTTCCGTCGGATACAGGGTACGGTTCCAATCGGCCAAGGGGTAATGGCCTCTTTCATAGAGCGGCGGCGTCACCCCGATGGCATTGTAGCCGAACTCCCGCGGCCCCTCCATGCCGGGCGCCATGGACGGATGGACGGCAAAGGTCGGCCCCCCCATGGTGAGCTGAACGATATCCTCGATGCTGGCTGGATCGACGAACCCCTCAGTGGCATTGATCTCATTCCACATGTCCACCGGCGCCCACGAGAAGGCGATGATGTCGAAGCCGCCCGAGGTCTCCTCGATCATCTTCGGTATGCCCACGCCCAGCATGCCTGACATCATCGACAGAGTGGTGATGGTGAAGATGACCAGACCAAAGATGAACATGCTCATGGCCGTACGCCCCTTGGCCCTGAGGGGATACGTGGCAGCGGTCTTGAGCACCGCCTTGTACCCGCCCCTGACACGCAGCAGCCTGGTGATCGCCGACACGATGGGGTCGGAGTTGAACATGACCACGGTCAACAGGGAGGTGACCATGAACACGCCCGATAGGACGAACATCTCTATGTTCCCCTCATAGGGGAAGATCTCCACGCCCGGCATCCACAGCAGCAACGTGGCGAGGCCGGCCACGGTCCACGCGATGCGGTCGCCCACGAACCTCCTGCCGATCAGGCCCAAGGACATTGTCATCACCGACAGCCCTCCGAGCGCCATGCCGAGGGATTCGGACGACATGCCGGCGAGCATGAGGAGCGCCCCGCCGGCCAGCGTGAGAAGGCCGATGCGGAAGGCATGCTTGTCGCCGCGCGACCGGAGCGGTTCGGGGATGTTGCGTATGGCCCTCACAATGTTCATGTTCGATATGCGGCGGGTCACACCATAGATGGACACCATGGTCAGCAGGAAGCCGGCCAGGTAGGCTATGAGCAGCGACTCCGGAGTGAAGGAGAAGTATTCGGAGATGTTCAGGACGCCCATGTCCAGGACCACGCTCACCGCCATTATGAGGCCATAGGCGAGCATGAGGCCCACTGCAGAGCCTATCGCAGAGGTGGCCAGGGCATAGATGAGCCCCTCATAGATGAACAGCTTGCGCAGGTGGCGGCGCTGCATTCCCACTGCCCGGGCCATGCCCATCTCGCTCTTCCTCTCCTCGCCCAGCATGGTGAATATGTTGACTATCAGAACGACCCCGGCGATGATGGAGAAGGAACCGAAGACGAAGAACATGGAGACGAACATCGCCACGCTCTCCCGCCCCTCCTCCATGTCCAATGCGCGGTCGCCGGTGATCTCCAGCGCCAGCGGCAGGTTCTCCGGGGCGCCGAGAACGGCGGAGACGGCGTCCCTGGTAGAGTTCGGCTTCGCCCTGGCGGCATCGTCGAAAGCAACTGCCAGACCGTTGACGCCATTCTCCTGGCCGATGAGCTGCTGTGCCGACCCCATATCGATGTACGCGTTCCGGCCGCCCAGCAGTCCTCCCAGCGCATGGTCGGTGACCACCGCCTCTACCACAAAGTCCATCACCGCGCCCTCACTGCCCAAGGCCGCACTGAGGGATACGGTATCTCCGGCCGAAATGTCCAGGAGGGAGGCGAGGTCCTCGGTTACGTACACGTGTCCGGCGGAGGGCACCGTGGCGATGGCCTCGCCGGCCTGGGACCTGAAGCCTCCGAGACCGGCCACCGCCTCGTTCGTCATGCCATACACGGACGCGGTCGGCAGTGACACTTCTGATCGCTGGTTCCTTATGCCCGCCGGGGCCCTGAGGAACCATTCGGCCGATTCGACGTGATCGATCCCCCTCAGCTGTTCAGTGATCGATGCCACGTCGGAGACGTTGTACATGCCGATGCCGTCCCCGGGACCGCCGATGAACAGGTCCGCTTCACCGTAGGCGTCGGTGACCTCCCCGACGATCATGCTGTCGAACGTGTCCCCGACCACCAATGAGGCCGATATTATGGCAGTGCCGACCATCAGGCCGGCCAGCACCAATGCGGTCGTTCCCGGCCGGCGGACCACGTTGCGGACGGCCATCTTGAACAGGATGCGGTTGCCCATGGCATCCGCCAGGATGAACAGTATCGTTAGCACGAGGACTGCCGTCAGCGCCAACGTGGTCGGCAGTAGGATGAGAGCGGCCAGCATGGCGATGGCATATGCGGCGACGAGGGCCGCAGTTCTCAGGCGGGCCACGGGATCACCCCAGCTGCCTGATCTCTGCCGAGACGTCGCTGACCTTTCCGTTCAGGTTGACGATGTTGCCGTCCCGCATATGGATGATGCGGTCGCACTTGGCGCCCACCTCTGGATCATGAGTTACGATCACAAAGGTCTGGCCGTTCTCCCTGTTCAGGAGGCGCATGAGCGCCACGATCTCGTCTGAGGTCTTCTTGTCCAGGTCCCCGGTCGGCTCATCGGCCCATACTATGGCAGGAGTGTTGGCCAGTGCCCGGGCGATGGTGACCCTCTGCCTCTCCCCGCCGGACAGTGAGGCAGGGCGCTGCGAAGCGCGATGCGACAGGCCGACGGCATCGATCAGCGACAGAGCTCTCTCCCTCGCCTCGTCGGAATGCGAGCCGGCGATGAGCAACGGAAGCTCGGCGTTCTCCACCGCCGTGAGCACTGGAAGAAGGTTGTAGAACTGGAAGATGAACCCCATGCGGGCGGCGCGGAAATTGGTCTTCTCGGTATCGTTCATCGCGGTGAGCTCTCTACCCTCGATGTATATCTTGCCAGATGTGGCATCGTCGATGCCGCTGAGACAGTTGAGCAAGGTGGTCTTGCCGCAGCCGGACGGTCCCATTATGGCGACCATCTCTCCCTTGCCGATAGTAAGATCGATGCCCCGCAACGCGTCGACCGTTATGGTGCCGGTCTGGTATGTCTTGGTCAGGTTCTCGCATTTGATGATCGTCATATTGATCACTTAAAGGCCTTGCCTGGGCGGGCTATGCGAAGATCACATAAAAAGACGCCTATTTCATGATTGTAAAAAAATACCTGCTTCCAATATACCACAGGGGGGATCATGAGAAAAGGTTTGGAAATGGTTTGCGAAGGGACGGCCTTACTCCATGCCCTTTACGCGGCCGGTCTCTCCGACCTCCTCGCTCTCCTTGACCTCCTTGCCCATGTCGACCTCGAGCTGCTTTAGCTCAGCCCTCAGCTCATCATGGGAGGGGATCGGTCCGAGGATGTCCGCGGGGCTGCCGACCGCCTCTTCGATGTCCTTCTGGTCCGTTACGTCCCTAGGGGGGGTCTGGCGTCCAACGCCCATGTACTCCGACATGCCCTCCATGACCTTGGTGACCTCGAAGGGTACGATCCACTTGGTGCTGGCCGACTCGCCCAGGCTCTGCATGGTCTGCATGGAAAGAACGGTTAGGGCCTTGGAGTCCAGCGGAGCGGCGCCGACGGATAGGATGCGGAGCTTCTGGGCCTCACCCTGGCTCTGCAGGATGATGGCCAGCCTCTCACCCTCGGCCTCCACGACCTTGGACTGCCGGACACCTTCGGCCTGCAGGATGCGGGCCCTCTTGCTGCCCTCCGCGGACAGAATGGCGGCGCGCTTGTCGCCGTCCGCCCGCAGGATGGCCGCCCTGCGAAGTCTCTCCGAGGAGGTCTGCTCCTCCATGGCCTGCTTGACCTTCGGCGCGGGGTCGACCTCACGGATCTCAACCGCTTCCGCCCTAACGCCCCACTTGTCGGTCGCCTCATCGAGGGTGTCCCTCAGGCGCAGGTTGATCTTCTCGCGGGACGACAGAACATCGTCGAGCTCCATGTCACCGATGATGGAACGCAGAGTGGTCTGTGCCAGGTAGACGGTGGCCGAGCGGTAGTTGGTCACCTCGAAGTACGCCTTCTTGGGGTCGATGACCTTGATGTAGATGATGGCGTCCACGTGGGTGGGCGAATTGTCCTTGGTGATGACCTCCTGGCTGGGCACCTCCAACACCTGCGTCCTGAGGTCCAGCTTGGTCACCTCGCTAATCAGCGGGAAGACATAGTTGAATCCTGGGTTCAAAGTGCGTTTATACGTACCCAGGAGAACGTATATCGCTTGCTCGTAGGGCTTGACGATCTTGATCCCCGTGATAAGTATCGCAATTGCGGCGATGATGACGAAGATCACTAGCGCGATGGTTATCGGCTCTACCATATTTTCAGCTCCTCACATGCACTCGACGGGGGTGGAGGCCTCGCCTATCTGCTTCACCCTCACGTGGACCCCTTCGCTGTCCACCACGATCACCTTTGCTCCCACAGGGATGCTCTGGTCAGCGGTGGCGCTCCAGGTATCGCTCTTGATCTTGACCTTGCCCTTCAGGTTGCCAGGGCACACGGTGGTCATGACAACGCCCTCCTGACCTATGAGCGAGGTGGCCACCGTGGTGGTGGGCGGCATCGGAGGGGACAGCTTCTGGTACATCCTCACGGTGATCAGCGTCATGGGAACGATCAATATGACGGCGATGATGGGAGACCACCAGCTGAGAAGGATATCGGGCGCGATCATGCCGATGACGCCGAGCACTATCAGTACCGTGGCGGGAACGACCATGAACGCCCCCGGCGCGAAGATCTCGGCCATGAGCATGATGATGCCTATGATGATCATTATGAGCCCAAGCTCGGCACCGGTCATATCATGTCTAACCCCTATAGACCTTAAATATATATCCCGGGGTGGTTGGCCACCCCAGGTAAAGGAGGTCGTTCCTTGTCCCCATCAGGACGAGAATGACCTTATAAGGCATCTCACAGCGCCAGGTGCAGTCCTGAGGGGCTGGACATGAACGGCAGGTAGATCACCTTGGCCTCGTTCACGGTGAGCGAGTAGTCCAGATATTGCAGGGTGCCCGGCTTCTCGGCCTCAAGCGTCACCGCCACGAAGTCGGCCAGTTCTATGGCCTCGTCGCGGTTGGTGACGGCCGGCATGCGCTTTGCTCCGGCGAAATCATCCCTGGTAGTGTACCGGGGGTTGTTGAGAGTGAGGTTGACCGCCCAGTATCGGAACGCCGCCGTTTCCAGCTGCGATGCTGGCACGTAGATATACAGGGAGCCGCCCTTGTCGCCGCCCTTCAACGCCTGGCCGATCTTGTTGAAGAACCCGCCCCTGACGTCCCGCGACTTTATGCGGAAGTCTGTGTACAGGCGCCAGAAGGGCACGTACACGCGGTTGTCAGTCTGGGCGCCCGTCCGGAAGTCGGCGATCTCATAAGGGATGCGCTCAACCTTCTGCATGCCCCGTGTGTGGATGGTGCCGCAGTGGGAGCAATGAAAGAACTCATCCTGCACCTCCATGTATAGCGGCAGCTCGCATTTGGGACATTTGACCTGTGTGACCTTCATATCCTCATCCCCCCCAGGAGACTTCCAAGATCTTTGGCCTTCTTTAGCTCGAGCAGCTGCTTGCGGTCGGCGAAATCGCCCTCGATCATCTCCGAGCCATGACGGAAGAACCAATAGGTGCCGCCCAGGACGATGAGTCCCAGGATTATGCCTGCGATGCCTATCTCCGACTGGAACGATACGGCGGCGATGATGCCTCCAGCCGCCGCCAGCCCTCCTATGGAGGTGCCGGCCGTTACGGCCAAGCTCTGGTACAGGGGATCGCCGGGAGCGCGGCCGCTCAGCATCTGCCCGGTGACGCCGTCCACGGTGGCGATGTACATGCGACCCTGGTAGGTGTATCGGACCACCCACACCGGGTAATAGATGATGCTTAGCTTGCGCACCAGTACATGAAGGCTCTCGAACGTTACGTTCGGTATGCGGGCGCTTGCCCGGCCGCGGGCGACCGCGTCGGCCTGGGCATGGGCCTTGGCATCGTCCCGGCTGGTGGTGGACTCGAACGACGGGATCATCTCCATGTCCTCGAAGGAGGCCTCGCCGTTGAAGTTGCGCAGCGTGCGTATTCCGAGGTCCCCGGGGTCGCAGGCGATCTCCGAGAACGAGAGGTCCATGAGCACCATCTCTTCCTTGTATACCTTCTCGGTGCGGGTGTTCCCCTTGGAATCAGTGGTGGTCCTCTCCTCGTAGCCGCACACCCAACCGGCCACGCGGGTCCCGATGCTCCAGAACGGCAGGTAGATCGGATACGCCTCGGTGATGGCCCCGGTGTTCTTCAGGTCCCGGGCCTTGAAGCCCTTCCGCCACCACGCCCTGGTAGCGTTGATCGCGGCCTCGCGGTCCAGCTTGTTCTTGAACGCCACGGTGCTGACGCCGTTGTCCCCCTCTATGTACAGGGTCGAGCCGCAGTAGCGGCAGTTCAGCGAGCTCTCTCCCTCGCTGACGGATATCGCGCCGCCGCACGAGGGGCAGTTCAATCCCACCGATATTCGGTCGCTCATCTCAAAGCCTCCTTGCCACGAACAGCGACCCGGCGAACACCGCCGCCACAGTAACGGCCATCAGGGCCACCCCTGCGTACAGGTTCACGGTGGCCAGCAAGCCTTCGGCGACGAAGGCGACGAACCCCATGATCGACACCGCGAGATAGGCCACGGAGCTGCGCGTAGGGAAGGCGGATGCGAACACCTCCGAGGAGGAGGCGTCCACCACCACCTGGTAGTCCGTCCCCTTGAAGCGATACTCCAGCTCCCATATGGGAAAGTACACCAGGCTCTGCTCCTTGGACTTGCCAGGGAGCGCGGTGAGGTAATGGGTCATGGCGATGTCGGGCTGCACGACCTCCGCCCCGCTCGTGTTGAACTGGGCATCGAATATCTGGAGGTCCCCGCCGGGCAGCTTCAGCTGGTGCAGGCCTGGAAGTATGGTCGAACCGGCCGGTTCCAGCAGGACCTCCTCCCGGCCGTCGATGTCCCGACGGAACATGTACACCGGGAAGTACTTCTTGACCACCTTGGTCACCTGGGCCTGGCGGTCGAGGTCCTTGGCCTTGGTCGATCCACCGGCCCAGCGTTTGAACGTGCCGACCGCGTCGCTCTCCGACAGCGTGAAGGGGATGGCATAATAGAAGCCGGCACCTGAGCGGTCGATGTATATCTGCGATGAGCAGTAGCTGCACTTGGTGAACCTGGTCCCTGCGTCAAACTGCACCGGCCCGGCGCACTTGGGGCACTTGATCTCGGCCATATGTCATCACTGCATGGGGTTCCCGCATTCGGGGCAGAACCTGGAGCCTGCTGGCACCGAGGCATTGCATTTGGGGCATTTGCGCTCCCCCATGGGGTTGCCGCACTGGGGGCAGAACTTCGATCCGCCGGGGACGTTGGAACCGCACTTGGGGCACTTTGTGTCCGGCTCGAAGCGGTGGCCGCACTCCGAGCAGAACTTGTTGGTCTCGGGGTTCAAGGTGCCGCACTTGGGGCACTTGACGGTCGGGCCGAACGGAGGGGCGCCTCCTGCTCCGCCTCCGGCCGGCGCCTGCTGCGCGGCCCCCCGCATCTGGTCCACCATGGTCCACCCCATCCCTATGCCTGCTCCGACGCCCACGCCCGCGCCGGCCGCTCCGCCCGATGGATTGGATGCAGCCTCGCGCATGGCCTGTCCGGTCTGGTAGCCCATATAGTTGGTGCCGAGCACCTGCATGGAGGCGCGGGTGTCCACCGCCCGCTGCACCTCATCGGGCAGGGAGATGTACAGACCCGAGATCTTGTCGATGTCCAGCCCGTACATGCCAAAATGATCGTCGCTCTTGGTGAGGACGCCCTGCTCGATGTTCATGAGGCTGGATGCCAGGTCGGCCACGCCCATGCCCTGGGCCTTCATCTCGCCCAGGATGTTGTAGATCAGGACGACCATCTGCTCCTTGATGCGGTCCTCCACCTCTGCCGATGTGGCATAGTTGAACGTCCCCACGAACTGGTTGACGAAATTCTCCGGGGATTCGATCTTGTAACGGAACTCCCCGAACACTCTTAGGTTCACGACCCCGAACTCGGCGTCCCTGAACTGGTAGGGCTGCTTGGAACCGAACTTCCCGTCGAAGACGCGCTTTTGCAGGTAGATTACCTCGGCCTGCTGCTGAACGCCCGAAAGGGCCTTCACGATCGAGCCTACGATGGGGGCGTTCAACGAGGACAGTGCATAGCGGTCGGGACGGTCGATGTAGCCGAGAACCTTGCCGTCGCGATAGAACACCGCGATCTCGTCCTCCCTCACCACTATGTTGTCGTTCCAGCGAATGTTGCGTGGAAGACGGAACATGATGTTCCCGCGCTTGTCGCCGTCCTCCCACTTGAAGGTCTCTGCACCTATGAGGGACATCTATCACACCTCCGTTCCCGTTATCACCCTGAGGCGCCGGTCGAACTGCGATTCGAAATTGTTGATGAGCACCCGCATGGACATGAGGTCCTGCACCGCCCGGGCGCTGTCGCCCGACGTCAGCGACGTACGGATGGCGTCCACCGAGGAGCGCATCTGCCCGATCATGTCGATCATGCTGGCATCGTAGTCGTAGAGGCGGTAGATCTGGTCCTCCTTGACCTCGATATCGGCCACGAAGCCTGAGTAGCCGGTCTCCGCGTGAGCCACCTGACCCTCCACCTTCTTCAACTGAGATATGAGCCCGCCGATGAGCTCTAGCTCCTTGGAGTTCCATCCCCCGGCGATATGCATGCGGGAATTCTCCAGGTCCTTGCGCACCGAGCCCAGATGGCCTGCGATCTGAGCCCTGAGCATGCGATCTGCGTCCCGCAGGTCCTCCCTTCTCCTGTAGCCACGGAACCCGGGCACGAAGTTCTGAATCTTCTTCAAGATGCCCCGGTCCTCATCGACCCTCTGGCGGATGTCGGACAATTATAACCCTCGGCTGCATAACGATGTTTTGCTTTAAAAAATATCGAAGGTGGAGTCATATTCGGAACATGACGCGTGGACGATGGCTGCCCGCCCACTGCGATCGTGTACGGGTGCGCTGATCCAGCTTCAGCGGCCCTGCTCCCGCATCGCCGCTTCCCGCTCTGCGTCGAAGACGAGGTTTTTTAATGATAAAGTTTCCAATAGCAATTTATTCGCTTGGTAACCGACATGCCGACCATACGTGCCGGTCAGGTCCGGATGGAGGACCGGGAAGGATTGGTCTCCTTCTTCAATGGAGTTATGAACTGGCCGGGCTTTGAACACGCTGGCAGTACAGCTGATTATTGGAGCTGGAAGTATCTCAGGAAGCCAGGGCCGGAGCCGATATGCTATGCGGCCTGGAGCGACGGGGTCGCGGTCTCCCACGCCTCCATTGTGCCAGCCCAGCTAATGGTCGAGGGCGGGATGGTGGCCGCAGGGCAGCTTGGAGACCTATACACGCATCCAGACCATCGGGGCAATGGCCTGGCCGAAGACATGCTGCAACGCGTGGAGCGGCAAGCCGCAGCCGATGGGATCGAGATGATGTTCGCCTTCCCGTCGGAGGCAGGCGGAATGGTGATCTCCAAGCGAGGCTACCAGGAGCTGCCGATCCGATTCTCCCATTATCATCTTATCGCAGATCCGTCAACCTTCTTCGACCGGGTGAGCCTGGGGGGCTTGAAGAAAGCGGCCTACAAGGCCATGATGGCGATCAAGGCGCCGGGACGGCGTCCCATACCTGGCATGGTGAAGGAGACGACCGAATATCCGGACGACATCGATGAATTGACGAAGAGGTTCGAGGCGAACTTCGATATTACCCTCCGCCACGACCGCCGGTACCTTGAATGGAGATATGCCGACCCCGACGGAGGGCGCTTCAGAACCTTGCTGGCCACTGTCGATGGCCGTACGTCCGGAATGGCGGTGCTGCTCCCCTACACCATAGATGGCGTCCATTACATGGACCTCGTGGACCTCATGGCAGATCTCGACCGGCCGCAGGCGGCCCAGGGCCTGGTGGCCGAAGCGATCGAAATGGCCATCGAAACGGGCGCTGCCGAGGTGCAGTCCTGGATCCCATCGGACCATCCGCTCGTTCCCTCCCTTCTCCGAGCGGGCTTCATCCAGAGGATGCCCCTGGCCAATGAGAGGAAGCTCAGCATGTTCTGCCATCCGGGAGATGTAGACGGTCCGGCGTCGAAGGTCCTGCAGGGGCGGTCGCTCAGGGCCCACATCATGCTCGGAGACACTGACTGGATCTAGGGCGCTTGAACACATGTCGAAGGCGTGCGGCCGCGTCCGCGGCCTCAGCATCCGGCAGCCATGGCACATCCATCATCGACGGACAAGCTTTATCGGCTCATGGCTGCACGTTCATCGTGAATGGCTCCCTCGGACCGTCCCCGCCTTATCCAGATAGCCGCCCTTACAGCCCTGATGGTGCTGACCATGCCCCTGATCGCCGCCCACGTGCCTCAGTTCGGACAGGGAGGGGGAGGCTTGAACGATGCAAGGGAGGTGGACGATCCGACCAAGTCCTGGGTGATCTACACCTCGCATGATGGCTCGGACCGGGTCTCTTATTACAAGCTATCGCTGAAGAAGGGCGATCGCATCCTGCTGGGGCTCATCGTTCCAGCTCCCGAGGGTCAGCGGGGCTTCTCTCCGGACATGGTGCTGATGGGGCCCGGGCTTGAGGACAACGGCACCGTACCCCCGCAGGTCCAGGAGACGGGCGAGGGGCACGTCGTCATCACCTCCGATATGCCGTCGCAGCTGGTGTACGAACCGTTCTCGCCCAGCGTCTTCTATGAGCTGGCCCGGATCGAGATGGACGCGCCCGCCGACGGCGACTATTACGTGGCGGTGTACAACGGGCCGAACGGAGGCGATTACGGCCTGGTGGTGGGGAAGAGGGAGTCCTTCTCATTGAGCGAGTGGTTGACGATACCGTTCTCGCTGCTGGCCGTATATCGATGGGAGGGGCAGCAATGGTGGACCATACTGTTGCCGGGCGTGGTGGCATTTCTCGCCGCCCTCTCAGTAGCGTCCATGGGGCTACGGAGCTCACGGCCCCGGCCGGATGTGCGATGGTCCCTACTATCCATTGCCGGCTCCCTCATGATCGCTTCCGCGGCCGTCTTCGGCTATCAGACGGTGAGCAAGCTGCTGCAGGTAGGCGATGTGATACCAGCCGCGGCGCTGAGCGCGGCGTTCACCATCATCCCGCTGCTATTGGGCATCGCCTCGCTGAGGATGGCCCGCCGCTCCGCTGGCGGTCCTGTCACCGCAAAGTTCCGGCTGGCCTTGCTGGTCATCGCCGCATTGGGCCTGGTATTCTGGTCGGGTTGGATCGTCGGCCCAGTGCTGGTCGCCACGGCAGCGCTCCTCCCTTCCCGCCTGGCCCAGACATTGTGATGCCCCTCCATCGGAACGCCGCCATCAGCGAAGCTTATTATACGGTACAGTTGTTCGAACGCATGATGCGCCCGGTATCTCCGATCCGCCAGTTCCTCCACTATGCTGGCTGGTACGTCAGCTCCCTCTTCGGCAGGAAGAAGCCGCTGGTCAACACCATGGTCATCCATTATGGCTGCAACCTGCGATGCGCCCATTGCGCGGTGGCGGCCAATGAAGGAAAACTGACCGGGCCTTCCTCGATGACGTGGGAGATGGCGACGAGGGAGATGCGTTCCGAATACGAGAAAGGGAGCCGCATCGTATTCTTCGAGGGCGGCGAACCCACCATATGGAAGGATGGCGATAAGGGGTTCAAGGACCTCGTTGCGGAGGCCAAGAGGATCGGTTACTATGTCACCGGGTACACGACCAACGGCACGGTCCGCATGGTCGAGGACAGCGAGGCCATCGCGGTGTCGCTGGACGGCCCCGAGGAGGTGCACGACCGCATGCGCGCGCCTGGCGTCTATGGCAAGCTCATGGAGAACCTCGGCCGGACGACCCATCCCAACATCTTCGCCAACATGACGATCAGCCAGGACAATATGGGGCATCTTAAGGAAACGGCCGAGATCGTCGCTAGGACGCCGCAGCTGCGCGGCCTCATGATAAATTTCCAGACGCCTCCGCCGACCGAGCGCACGCTCAACCTGGAAGAGAAACGGGCGGTGGTGGACGAAGCCCTCCGGCTAAAGAAGGAGGGGCTACCGATCATCAACAGCAAGCGCGCTCTGAAGGAGCTGCTCATAACCGACTATACTGACAGATGCCCCTACTGGGTCTCTAGCTTCATGATACCCGATGGGACCAAACACTACGGCTGCCCGATGCGGGCCGTGGAGTCCTGCCGGGACTGCGGCTTCGACGCGGTGCGCGAGTATCGCCTCATCACCGCCGGGAACATCGGGACCATTCTCAGCATGTCAAGGTTCGCAATATCAAAGCCGCCACGGTAAGCAGCTCCAGCGCGATGGTCTGCGTAAGGAACAGAGGTATGGGCCTCCAGAAGCGCAGCCGGTCCCTCTTTCTCTGCACGCTGAGCGCCTTCACGGCCAGGGGAAGCGCCAGGAACAGCATGGCGAGGAACGGCTCGGTCAGTGCGGCAAGACCTACGAAGACGTATACCAGCATCACGAGGAACGCTTCCACCCGGACCACGTTCTCCAGCCCCACATGGACGGCGATGTCCTTCTCCCCCTTGGCCAGGTGGGCATCGTATCCCGGCACCGAATCGGAGATGCGCATGATCATTGCGCCCAGGCCGATCGCCAGGGAGACGAATAGGACCGTGAACGAGAACTCGGGAACGATGACGAAGTAGGAGAAGAACACGATCATGGTGAAGGCGATGAACACGTCCAGTTCACCAAGCCCCCGAGAGCCCAGCTTAAGGGGGGGAGCGGTGTAGAAGAATGCCAGGGCCAGGGCGATGAGCCCCAGGATGATGATGGTCCATCCGCCGTACAGCAGTATGGGGATGGATAGGATGATCGCAATGACCGCCAGGGCCGCCATGAGGGCCTTCCCCTGAGCTTCGGTGATGATGCCCCTGTCCAGGGAGTTCCCGGACCAGAACACCTTCTGATCGAACATCTCCAGGAGCTCCCCCCGCAGCTCAGGGTCGTGGTCGGTATCGAACCTAATCTTGTCCACGCCGCTCTTATGGTCGAAGTAGTCGTTGGAGAAGTTCACGAAGAGGGCCAGCACCATGACGTCCAGCGGGATGACTACGGCCATTAGCCATTCCTGTTTCACCGTAAGGGCGAATGTCACCCCGGCCACCGCGGCGAGGAGAAACGGAAGTGTGTAAACTATCCTCAGCACCTCCTTGGCCCTGTGCCACCTCGTCATCTTCTCTGGTCGAACGTCCATGTATATCGGCTGACGGTGAGGGGCGGGCACGCAATAAAACCTTTCTCGCCCAGACATTTAATGGAAAAGATGAAAAGGAAAGGATTGGGAGCGTTTAGCCGCGCTTCATGCGGTCCCTCGCCTTGTATTTCGCAAGCACCCTGCCGATGAGGATGATCGCGATCACAGCGATGATGGTGATGATCACAGCATAGATCAGCTTCCCGGTGGGGTCGTCCTCCGCCGGGAATACGGTCCTTATCACCGTCTGGATCGCATCGTTCCACGCCAGAGCTGCCACGAAACCGAACGCTGCGGTCATCAGCGCGACGATGGTCTCGATTATGAGCGTCGTCGTGCTCTTGCCCTCTTCCTCTTTGATATCCACCATGGAATACCCTGACCTGAAAAGTTCTTGAGATTATTATATCTGCCGATATGAGAAGCACTGGCCCCTTCCTGCCGGTCTAGATGAGGGCGCCGCCGCACATGATGATAGGACGTAATCTCGAATCGCGAGATGGTCCACCTTAACCGCGAATTGAGGGCTGTTCGCAAGTTGAACATACGAATTATATATCTATAAATATTAGTTATTTGTTCAGTAATCAGACACACAATTCTCCTTTTGTCTATGGTACAAATTCCACCATTCGTCTATTATTGTATGTAATAAAGTTCAATAATCAGTTCATATCGAATATCTATAGAAATATGAACAGTTTGTGCTGTATAATTTAGACAATAGCCCCGTCCATGACCCACCTAAAGGATTATCAACTCCTCGCGCATATAGGTTGGTCGACGGACATTGGTCCTCAGGCTAGAGGATTATACATGATATCGATCGAGAACGCAAGGTCGACGACGGGCACCAAGGCGAGGGTGGAGGATATCTCCCCGGTGAGCGGGATGTGTCCACTCTGCATAGAGGAATGCAACGTGGTATGCGAGGTCGGTAAGGCGGCCTTCCGCGGCAGGGAGGTGCTGTACCCGAGCACCGAGTACTTCGGGCAGTCCACCGCCGCCTCGAACAAGAACTTCATGCTCGACTGGTCACACTTCCAGATCCTGTCCGAGCTTCTTGGCGCCTACGGTGTGGAACCGGACCCCGACAAGGCGTTCTTCGAGAATGCGGACGTTACCACGCGGGTTGCTACCCGTTCCGGCAAACCGATCGACCTGAAGGTCCCTATTGTCCTCGCCGGCCTCGGCTCCACCGAGGTTGCCAAGCGCAACTGGGAAAGCCTGGCCAAGGGCTCGGCGATGTCGGGCATCATCGAGGTGGTGGGCGAGAACGTCTGCGGCATGGACTCCGCCTCGGTGTACACCAGCGGCAAGGTCTCTTGCTCACCGGACATGGAGAGCCGCATCTCCCAGTTCAGGGAGCTGTGGGATGGCAAGTACGGCAACATCGCGGTGCAGACCAATGTGGAGGACCTGCGGGGCGGCGTTGACGACTATGCGGTCAGCAAGCTTGAGGTCGATATCATCGAAAGGAAGTGGGGGCAGGGGGCCAAGGCCATCGGCGGGGAGGTCCGCCTCAAGAGCCTGGAGAGGGCCATGGAGCTGAAGAGGCGCGGCTACCTAGTGCTGCCCGATCCTCTGGACCCCAAGGTGCAGGAGGCGTTCAAGGCGGGCGCGTTCAAGACGTTCGAGCGCCATTCCCGCGTGGGCTTCCCATCCCACCGCTCCTTCGTGGAGGACGTCGAGAAACTGAGGGAGAAGGGCGCAAGGTACGTCTTCCTCAAGACCGGCGCCTACCGGCCGGAGGTCGTGGCCTTCACCATGAAGGCGGCCTCGGAGGCAAGGATCGACCTGCTCACATTCGACGGCGCGGGCGGCGGCACCGGCATGAGCCCCGTCCCCATGATGAACGAGATGTCCACCCCCACCGTGCACCTGGAAGCGCAGGTGATGCTGGCGGCAAATATCCTGAAGAAACAGGGGAGGTTCGTGCCCGACATCTGCTTCGCAGGCGGGTTCACCAACGAGAGCCAGGTCTACAAGGCCATAGCCATGAGCAATCTCGGCGACGGCCCCCTGGTCAAGGCGGTGGCCATGGCGCGCGCCCCCATCACCGCGGCCATGAAATCCCAGCACTTCGCCCGTCTGGCAGGCGAGAGCAGGCTGCCCAAGGCGTTCGCGCAGGAATACTCCACCGATCCTCACAACTTCTTCGTGAGGTCCGGGGATGTGAAGAAGAAATACCCCGGCAAGGTGCTGGGCAAGGACATCCCGTGGGGGGCCGTGGGCCTCAACACCTTCCTCGAGGAAAGGATCGGCGAGGGGCTGAAACAGCTTCTGGCAGGTTCCAGGAAGTTCCGCATCGACCTGCTGGAGAGGGATGACATAGCCTCTCTCAGCGAGTATGGGGCCAGGGTCACTGGCATCGAGACCTTCGATCAGATGGCGTCCCGGACCATCCCCGGCATGCTCGAATGCTGGGACAAATAAGCCAAACCCCTTCCCCTTTCTTCATTTTTTACGTTGCCGGTGAAGTGCAGGGTCCAGGTCCATCGATCACCGCCCCCTAGCCCATCCAAAAAGTCATGTGGGCCCCGTTCGAGATACTGGCTGTGATGCTCGAACCTCGTCGGCGATGATCTGCATCCATTCCGTCAGTGCTCAGCGGACGATTATCCCCTCCATGCGGCATTCTTCCGTCGACCTTTCAGCCATGAAGTGCTTGGCCCTAAACGCCATCGCCACGCTCTAGAATGAGATCATCGCCGGACCGATCTCGCTGTATGGTGATCGATCGGCATATGGACCGCCCGTGACGGTCCTGTCTGCCGGTGCAACGCCTTTTGTTGAAGGCCATTTCGACAATCGTTAGTAGTTGTTAAATAATACGAACTCGGATACAATTATGTCCGTCCTAGGCAGATGGACGAATGGGAAGTCCCGTTCATAGGAGGAGAGCAACGGGGGGGTGGGCCGCCCATACTGCGCGCTCAAACCCCTTATTTCCTATTTTTCGGCACGCCTCTTGAAATACTCCGCCGTGTGATGGCAATTTGAGGGCCATGAGCGAACACCATGCGAGCACCGTTACCAGGAGGGCGAACCGCCTGGCGGGGGAGAGAAGCCCCTATCTGCTGCAGCACGCCCACAACCCGGTGGACTGGCATCCCTGGGGGGATGAGGCGCTACAGCTGGCGAAGGAGAATGACAGGCCGATATTCCTATCCATCGGATATTCTTCATGCCATTGGTGCCACGTCATGGCCCAGGAATCGTTCGAGGACGAGGAGGTGGCATCGCTTCTCAACGAGCACTTCATATGCGTTAAGGTCGACCGCGAGGAGCGCCCGGACATCGATGCCGTGTACATGAAGGCCGCCCAGCTGATGTCAGGCACAGGGGGCTGGCCGCTTACCGTCATACTCACCCCGGACGGAAGGCCGTTCTTCGCCGCCACATACCTGCCGAAGCATAGCAGGCAGGGCATGACCGGCCTGACCACCATCATCCCGCTGATCTCGCAGCTATGGAAGGATCGCAGGGATGAGGTCGTCGACACCTCGGAGAAGGTTGCCAAGGCTGTGAGGACGGTGACCCAGCCCACGCCGGCTGGCGCCGTGAGCATCGAATCGCTCATGGAATGCTATGACAGGCTGGTGAAGAGCTATGACCCGCGCCACGGAGGCTTCGGCCGGACCCCGAAGTTCCCCACCCCCCATCGCCTGACGTTCCTGCTGCGATACTGGAAGCGAACCGGGGAGCCTAACGCGCTGGAGATGGTCCAGCGAACGCTGAGGGAGATGCGCCGGGGAGGGATCTTCGATCAACTGGGAGGAGGCTTTCATCGCTACTCGACCGATAGAAGTTGGACCGTCCCCCACTTCGAGAAGATGTTGTACGATCAAGCGCTGCTGCTCATGGCATACGTGGAAGGGTGGCAGGCGACCGGTGATGAGGAGTTCAAGAGCACTTCCCTGGAGATCGGCGACTACGTTCTGGAACGGTTGACCTCTCCAGAGGGAGGTTTCTATTCGGCCGAGGATGCCGACAGCGAGGGGGTCGAGGGGAAGTACTACCTATGGAGCGAGGGCGAGCTGTCCTCGTTCCTCGATGCCGCCGAGATGTCCGACGTCCGCCGAGCGTTCAGCGTCACCGCCGAGGGGAACATCGAAGTGGGTGAGGGGGGGCGAAGCAACGTGCTCCGCCTTGAGGGAGAGAGGAGCGGACTGTCCGAAACGGTCCGCCGGAAGATGCTGGACCGCCGCCGGCAGAGGCAGGAGCCGTTCATGGACGACAAGATCATGGCCGACTGGAACGGCCTCATGATCGCCGGGCTGGCCAAGGCATATGGGGCGTGGAGGCAGCCGCGCCACCGCGATGCCGCCCGCCGAGCGGCGGCGTTCGTCCTGGATAACATGATGAATGAGGAGGGACGCCATCATGTGTTCCGCGACGGCGCCGCCGGTGGACCTGCCTTCCTGGACGACCATGCGTTCTTGGCCTGGGGGCTGCTGGAGCTGTACTTCGCCGATCCGGACCCCCGCTGGCTGGACGCAGCCATTGGCCTGGTCGAACGGATGCTGTCCGATTTCACCGATCCCGAGGGCGGGTTCTTCCAGACCTCGAACGGGCGAGAGCTGATAGGGCGAGTGAAGGAAGTGTACGACGGCGCCGTCCCCTCGGGGAACTCGGTCGCGCTGACCGTTCTGCAGACCCTGCATGCCATCACCGGGCGCGAAGATCTGCTCAGGGCGGCCGAGAGGTCGGAGGAGGCGCTGTCCGGGGCGGTGGTCCGCTCCCCCGATGCTCACACCCAGTTCCTGAACTACGTGGACCTGCGCCTAGGGCCTATGGTCGAGATAACGCTTACCGGCACGAGAGAGGAGGTGGAGCCGTTCCTGGCGGAGATCGGACGGAACTTCATGCCGCACAGGGTGATGGTGCACGCCTCCGGAGATGAACGGATCCGGAGCCTCAGCCCCTTGGCCAGGGATAGGGACGCCGCCGAGGCCGCGGCCCATGTGTGCCGCGAGAGGACCTGTCTTCCTCCGGCGCGGGACGCACCCTCGCTCGGGCGCTTGTTGAAGGATCAGAGCAGTTCGAACGCCGCCGCCATGGCGCCTTCCTCGGCCCGCTGAAGGCTCATTGACGTCCCGATGATTATGACATCGCCATCGGCGAGGTCGAACAATCGGCGGAGGGCCCACGCCGTCTCTGGACGGCCACTGTCTAGGTCGAAGTCTACCGGAACGGTTAGGCGATTGCCGTTGACCACCACCGTGGTGGCGCCGTCGGCCCCCGCCTTGATGGCCTGGTCACGCTGCTCCATGCCCGACTTCACCTTGGATGCCACTCCCTTCACCTGCACCGCCACCGAGTACTCACCGAGCGCTATGTCGGGAGCGTCCAGGGTATACACCTGGAGCGGAAGCCTAGATACGAAGTCTGTGCCGGCCTTGGTAATCTTGATGCCGGTCTGCTTGACGTCCACCAGGCCCTCCTCGCGCAGGTATTCTACGATGGTTCGCATGCTGCCCTCGCCAACACCAATGCGGTCGGCCATGACCTTCCTGCCCTTCCTCCGGCCGTCAGTGAGAAGGGAAAGCGTCTTGTACACGTGATAGTCGGTGAAACGATGGAGGGGGCCGTACTTGGGCCGTTCAATGAGCCTCATGCGGCCTAGAATATGCTGATTGAGCCTTTAACGATTTGGTCGGTGAGCTCCTCGATGCTGGCCAGCGAACTATCGGCGATCTCCCGCGCCCGGCGGCTCCATCTGCGGTAGGCGGCGTCGCCGGCTATCAGCTCCACGCTGGCCACTACCGGTAGGTCGATGGGACTGCCGATCTGCGACAGGAGGCGCACCTGGACCTCCTGTATCTCTCCCCCGGCCTCGTCTGCGATGCGCATCGCGATCTGGCTGGCCAATACGTTGTACAGCTTACCGATGTGCGTGACCGGGTTCTTGCCGGCCGCGGCCTCGGTGCTCATCGGCCGGAAGGGCGTTATAAGCCCGTTCACCCTGTTGCCTCGGCCCACGGAGCCGTCGTCGCCGTTCTCCAGCGATAGGCCGGTCACGGTCAGATAGTAATCGTCCGGGTCGTCGCTCGCCAGATCGTCCGCCCGGTTAACGGATATCTCGACCTCACGCCCCACCACGTCGTGGGCCTTCTGCGCGCACAGTGAGGCAAGCTGCTCCACGATGCCGCGGTACTCCGACGCGCTGGCTATGCGGGACGATATCATGGCGCAGGCGATGGTGAGGCATATATCATTCCCGTTCCGGGCGGCCATGACCTTGACGTCCCTTCCCGTGGCATCGAGGCCGTGGACGTTCTTCACCTCATCGTTGATGAACCTCTCCATGTCATATGCCAGACGCTCCGTCTCCGTAAGGGGGGCATAACCCACGCCTATCGAAGTGTCATTTGCCGGCTTACACACATGATGGTGCGGGGGGCACCTTCTGGCCTGACGCTGGTAGTTCCTGATGAGGTCCTGGGAGCCCTTCCCCATCCTGGTGTCGACGATCGTGTCATCGGCGATGCTGAAGCCGGTGTCCCTGACCAGGCGAGGGTCGTGGAAGTTCTCCTTCAGGTAGGACCGTGCGGCCCGCACCGCCTCGTTGCGTATCGGCAAGCGGACCTTTCGATCGGCCAGCACCGCTTCCTCGACCGCCCTCCCCAGCAGGAGTATGTACGGGGGATCGTGTATCTTCCCGCCCCCGAACCACGTCTCCGACTGTCCACCCGCGACCTCGTTCTGGTCGACGTTGTGATGAAGTATCTCCCCCACCTCGTCCAAGTACATTCGGCTCAGCGAGCGGCTCACCGCCTCGGCGATGCCGTCCGCCAGAGAATCGGGATGTCCGATGCCCTTCCTTTCGACGAGTTCAATTTCGCCCTCGCTCACCGGCCTCTGCTCCAGCTTCGACACCACGATGTTGCGCTCCATGCTGCTCGCGCATTATTGCGAGCGCGTGTCAGATAATGATTACCGAACGCAGGCGAGAAAGCCTACGATCCCGATCGTGGATGGATCGCAGCAAAAGAGCGCTTTCATCAACCTCTCGAAGCACGTTCAATAAAGCGTTCCATCAAGCGATGCGGACGCTCCTGACGTGCAGGATCGAGCGCGGACGAGACCTCGGCGCCGAGCACGCGCTTCGCGTCTCGTTGAAGGAGGGCATCGGTCGATCGTACCAGAACGGATGCAAGGGCCGCGTTGACGCTCCTCAAGAGGCCCTGTCGTGAGCGACGCCGGCCTAAGGATGCAGCGAGTCAGTTCGTGGGGGCGTCAACGATAGTTGCCGCGATGTGTGACAGGGAACGACATCAGGTCGTGAGCTACAACGGTGTTGGGGAAGACCTCCCGAGCCTCCGCCTCCAGCATCTCGGCGCTGTCGTATCGCGTCGATATATGGGTGAGGATGAGCTGTCCGACCCCGGCCGCCCTGGCCATCTCCGCGGCCGCCCTGGCGGTCGAATGACCGTATTCCAACGCTCCCTCCTCGAGCGAGGAGTCCATGGTGGCCTCGTGCACCAGGACCTCAGCCCCGCGGGATGCGTCCAGCAGAACGTCGCTGGGGCGGGTGTCGCCCGAGTACACGACCTTTCGCCCGGGCCTTGGCGGTCCCAGGACCTCGCTTGGATCGATCTCGACGCCTCCGACCATGATGGTCTCCCCAGCCTGCAAACGGGCGAACAGCGGACCCTCCGGCACCCCCAGTTCGCGGGCCCTCTGGGCGTTGAACCTCCCCCTGCGCTCCGGCTCCTCGATGATGAATGATAGCGCCGGGACGGTGTGATCGGCGTCGATGGCCCTCACGGAGCAGAAACCAAGGTCGACGACATCGCCGTCGGCCATCTCGTCGGCGTAGATGTTGTACAGCGGCCGGAAGGCTCCCAGGGTCGCCACGGTGGACACCGTCTCGACCGTGCCCTCAGGACCGTACACGTGGAGGTCGTCCTCCCGGCCGGAGAAGTTCATGGACTGCATCAGGCCCGGCAGTCCTAAAAAATGGTCACCGTGGAAGTGGGTGATGAAGACGTTGCTGACCTTCATGAACGACAGCGAGGAGAGCATGAACTGCCGCTGGGTGCCCTCTCCGCAGTCGAAGAGCAGGACATCGCGGCCGATCTGTACTGCCAAGGCGCTCACGCCGCGCGACGGCGATGGAAGACCGCCTCCGGTGCCCAGAAAGGTCAGTTGCACGCTACAGCATCACGGCCGGGCCGATTAAAACTTACGCTGTTCACTTGTCCTCGGTCTCGCCCTTCCCTCGCTTGGTCTTGTTCACAGTGGCAGCGGCGATGCGCTCGGCGTCCTCTTCCGACCGCCCCTGCTCCTTCTCGCCCTCCTTGACGTGCTCGTACTGCCTCTCCCTCTTCTTGCTCATTCCCCTCATGGGCATCGGACCACCGTCCCCTTGAGTCGAGGAGCGGGTTGAAATATATTATACGCAGAAAATTGGAAGAGGTTGAGGCCGGGGGCCTATATCAGCGCCCCATGCCTTCGATCTTTCGTTCGGTGCGCGTGGCCTTCTTGTACTGCTTGTTGTGCTCCTTGCACAGGTGCATCCTGCGCGCCTTCTCGTCCGCGGCCTTGAGGCCAGCATTCTCGCAGGCCTCGCGGGCGTAGGATTTGACGGCAGGCTGGTCACAGCCGGCCACTCCGCATTTGTCCTCTGCCATGGCCGAGGGATTTCCGTCCTTTCGATAAATATGTTTTGAAGGGGAGGATCTGACGCCTGTCAGAATTGTTATTAGGCGGCAATCGATAGCCGGATGCATGATCAAGATCGCTCCATCCATACTCTCGGCGGACTTCAGCCGCCTGGGGGAGGAGGTCGAACGCCTCGAAACGGAAGGCGCGGACTGGGTCCACGTCGACGTCATGGACGGGGCTTTCGTACCCAACATCACCATAGGTCCAGCGGTCGTGAAGGCGATTCGACCGAGGACCATCCTGCCGTTCGACGTCCATCTGATGATCGCCTCGCCAGAGCGTTACATCAAGCAGTTCGCCGACGCCGGGGCTGATTACATCACGGTGCACGTGGAGGCCACCAATGATGTCAATGGCGCCATCGACCTCATACATTCGCTGGGGAAGAAGGCAGGCCTGTCCCTTAACCCGGAAACGCCCTTCCCTGCCGTGGAACCCTATCTGGAGGGGATCGACCTGCTGCTGGTGATGACCGTCCACCCCGGCTTCGGAGGACAATCGTTCATGCCTATCGGGCTTCCAAAGATCGCCGCAGCCAGGGAGCGCTTCGATGCTATGGGCTCAAGGGCCGAGATCGAGGTCGACGGAGGCATCAACTACGATACGGGACGGCAATGCATCAAGGCCGGGGCGACGGTCCTGGCGGCCGGCAGCGCGCTGTTCAAATGCCCCGACATGCGGGCCGAGATGGGGCGATGGCGCGTTATTGTTGAGTAGGCTTCCCTGCCCTAACGCAAGGCGCCCGGTGACGTGGCTCGCTCAACTCCCCAGTCTAACGGGTTCGCAAGGTTCATATCCACCCCGCCTCATCCCAGGGTCGGTCGAATGAACACTGAATTCACCAGCTCGAAATGGTTCCTGCTGCTGGTAACCATCATCCTGCCCCTCATCCTCCTGGCCGTGGCCGCGGTTCTGGACGCCGGAATATGCGTCATGATCGCCATACTGGTGTGGATCGGCGCGGCCCTGCTCATGCTGTACATACCGAAGAACGAGGACTGAGTGCCAGAAGGAATAAATCACCCGAAAGGGAATGAGGGAGCGCCATGGGCGTGAATCTTTCGGGCATCGTCCCGGTGGAGAACCTGTCCCTGGAGGATCTCCGGGGCAAGGTCGTCGCCATCGATGCCTATAATGCGATCTATCAGTTCCTGAGCACTATCCGCGGGCCGGACGGCACCCCCCTGAAGGACGCCACGGGCAGGGTGACGTCCCATCTGGCAGGCCTGCTGTACCGGAACATCAATCTCCTGGAGGCCGACATCAGGCCCATATACGTTTTTGACGGCGTCCCTCACGAGCTGAAGTCCCAGACGCTAGCCGAGCGCTCTGAAAGGAGGACTAGGGCGCACCAGGAGTGGAAGGAGGCGGTAAGCGAAGGAGACATTGAGAGGGCTCGATGTAAGGCCACCCAGTCATCGCGGATGACCAACGAGATCGCAGAATCGTCCCGCATCCTTCTCACCTACCTCGGCATTCCGGTCGTGCAGGCGCCGGAGGAGGGAGAGGCCCAGGCCGCCTATATGGCCTCCAGGGGCGATGCGTGGGCGGCGTCATCGCAGGACTTCGACTCGCTGCTGTTCGGCGCTCCCCGGCTGGTCCGGAACCTGAACATCTCGGGTCGGAGGAAGTTACCTGGCTCAAATGAGTACCGGAACATCAGCATAGAGCTGATCGAACTGCCCAAGGTGCTGGAGCATAATGGATTGATGACGAGGGAGCAGCTCATCGACCTGGCCATCCTCATCGGCACGGACTATAATCCGGGCATAAGGGGCATCGGCCCCAAGAAGGGGCTCAAGCTGATACAGCAGCATGGTGATCTCCAGAGCGCCCTGCGCACCCTGGGCGAGAGCATACCTCAGGCGGAGTGCGTGCAGGACATATTCCTGAGGAGCGAGAAGACTGACGTGACCGGGCTGGAATGGCGGAAGCCAGACCGCGAGCATATCGTGGACTATCTGGTCCGGGACCATGGGTTCTCAGAGAACCGCGTCACGTCGGCGCTGGACCGCATCGATGGGAAGAGAAAGCCGGCCAAGAAAGCGGAGCCGTCGAGATCGCAGGTCAGCCTGGACCGTTGGGCCTGAGCCAGCGCAAGCGCTTTCATCAACCTCTCGAAGCACGTTCAATAAAGCGTTCCATCAAGCGATGCGGACGCTCCTGACGTGCAGGATCGAGCGCGGACGAGACCTCGGCGCCGAGCACGCGCTTCGCGTCTCGTTGAAGGAGGGCATCGGTCGATCGTACCAGAACGGATGCAAGGGCCGCGTTGACGCTCCTCAAGAGGCCCTGTCGTGAGCGACGCCGGCCTAAGGATGCAGCGAGTCAGTTCGTGGGGGCGTAAAGATAGCTTTTAATGAGGCAGGCCATTACCACCCAGGGGACCGAGCGATGATAAAGCAGGTTCAGAACAATTATAATCCTCCAGACGTGGAAAGGAGGGTACAGCTGCAATGGACAGAGACCGATGCGTACCACAAGACCAAGGAGCTGCGGGCCTCCGGGCCGGACTTCTACTTCGTGGACGGACCTCCGTACACCACTGGGTACATTCATCTGGGCACCGCCCTTAACAAGATCATTAAGGATTCCATCATCCGGTTCAAGCGGATGCAGAGGTTCAACGTCCGCGACCAGCCGGGCTACGACATGCATGGCCTCCCCATCGAGGTGAAGGTGGAGAAGTCCATCGGCATAAGGAGCAAGAAGGACATTGAGACCTACGGCATAGACCGGTTCGTCTCCAGCTGCAAGGACTTCGCGCTGAGCCATCAGAAGATGATGACCGAGCAGTTCAAGAGCCTGGGCGTGTGGATGGACTGGGAGCGACCGTACATGACCATCGCCCCCACCTACATCGAAGCGGCATGGTGGACGCTGAAGCGGGCGCATGACAAGGGGCTGCTATCATCCTCGAACCGCGTCATCTCCTGGTGCCCGCGCTGCGAAACGGCGCTGGCCGAGGCGGAGATCGACTACTGGGAGGAGAAGGACCCCTCCATCTACGTCAAGTTCCCGCTGCGGGACGAAGAGGGCGTATCATTGCTCATATGGACCACCACCCCGTGGACGCTGCCGGCCAACATGGCGGTGGCTGCCCACCCTGATCACCGCTACGCCAAGGTCCGCTATCGCCGCGGGGAGGAGCATGACACCGTCATCGTGATGGAGTCGCTCATCGAACAGGTCGGACAGCTGGACGGATGGGAGTCGCACGAGGTCCTGGAGGTCATCGAGGGAGATGATCTCGTGGGTACGGAGTACGTGCCTCCGCTGGAGGGCGAGGTCCCGGTGCAGAGAACGGTGGAGGGCAAGTGGGTCCACCGCGTCGTTCCCTCTTCCACCGTGGAGGAGGACATGACCGGCCTGGTGCATATCGCCCCGGGCCACGGCCCCGAGGACTTCGAGATCGGCCGGCAGTTCAATCTCATGGCCCTGTGCCCCGTCGACGAGGGTGGGAAGTTCACCGCCGACGGCGGCGAGTACCAGGGGATGTTCGTGAAGAAGGCCAATCCCCTGATCATCGAGAACCTCCGCGACAAGGGCCTCATGTTCCACGACGGCACCGTGGAGCACCGCTACGGCCACTGCTGGAGGTGCAGGTCCGGCATCCTGTTCCGCAACACCGACCAGTGGTACCTCCGCGTCACGGAGGTCAAGGACCTCATGCTGAGCGAGATCTCCCGCATCAGGTGGACGCCGGAATGGGCCGGCTCCGGACGCGAGTACGACTGGACCGTGAACGCCAGGGACTGGTGCATCTCCAGGCAGAGATACTGGGGGATACCGATCCCGGTGTGGACGTGCGCCAACGGCCACATGAAGGTCATCGGCTCCCGGGACGAGCTGGAAGGCGCCGAGGGCTATCGTGCAGACATGGACCTCCACCGCCCCTGGATCGACAACGTGGCACTGAAGTGCGAGCACTGCGGTCAGGAGATGAGGCGGGTGGAGGATGTGCTGGACGTGTGGTTCGATGCCGGCGTGGCGTCCTGGGCCGCTCTGGGCTATCCGCGCGAGAAGGCGGAGTTCGACAGATGGTGGCCAGCCCAGTTCATCACCGAGGCGCATGACCAGACGCGCGGCTGGTTCTACTCGCAGCTGGGCTCCTCGTGCATCGCGCTCGAGCGCGCCCCCTACGACCAGGTGCTGGTTCATGGCTGGATGCTCGACTCCCAGGGCCTTCCGATGTCAAAGTCCAAGGGCAACGTCATCGAACCGTCCAAGGTCATGGAGGAGTTCGGGGCGGACGCTCTCCGCTTCTACCTCCTCCGGGTCTCAGCTCCATGGGAGGACATCTCCTTCCAGAACGAGGGGGTGAAGAGCGCCCGCAAGACCCTCAACATCCTGTGGAACGTGGCCAGCTTCGCCACCATGTACATGAGCATCGACAAGTACGACCATCTGGCGGTGGACCAGGCGGCGATCAGGGCCGCCCTGCGCCCCGAGGACCGCTGGCTGACGTCCAGGACCGAGAGGCTCAAGGCCGAGGTGACCCGCAACATAGAGGCCTGCGACCTGCACAAGGCCTGCCGGGCGCTGGAGGAGTACATCCTGGAGGACCTCTCCCGCTGGTACGTGAGGCTCATCCGCGACCGCATGTGGAGGGAGGCCGCCGACCTGGACAAGCTGGCGGCATATCACACCCTCTACGAAGGACTGATGGCCTCGGTCAAGCTGCTAGCGCCCTTCTGCCCGCACATCGCCGAGGAGATCTACCAGGCCATGGACGGACGGTTGGTGACGGTGCACATGTCCGACTGGCCCTCCGCCGATCTGTCGCTCATCGACGAGAAGGTGGAAGCCTCCATGGTCCTCATGCAGGAACTGGTGGACGAGATCACCAAGGAGAGGCAGAAGAAGAACGTCAAGCTCCGCTGGCCTCTGCAGAGGATCGTGGTCAGGGCGGATGAGGCCGCCATCGACCTCATACGGCCAATGGAGGAGGTGCTGCTGTCGCAGGCCAATGTCAAGGAGATCGAGTACGTGCCTCCAGGAGAGGAGTGGGGGGAGCTCATCCTCGACGTGATACCGAACCCGAACGCCATCGGGAAGGTGTACCGGCAGTGGTCGTCCAAGATCGCCGTCATGCTCAAGAACCGCCCGGCGAAGGACGTCAGGGACGCCATCGAGAGAGGGCAGTACTCGCTCGGCATCGAGGGGCAGGTCATTAGGATCGAGCCCAACATGGTCTCGTTCTCGACGACCGTCCCGGAGAACGTCACTGCCGTGACGTTCGAGCGGGGCGACCTCTACATCGATTTCAACATGACCCCGGAGCTGGAGGCGGAAGGCTTCGCCCGCGAGATCATTCGGAGGATCCAGCAGATGCGCAAGGACATGAAGCTGGATGTGGAGGAGTACATCCGGGCGGAGGTGCGCGCCCCCTTCGACGTCGAGGAGAACCTCAAGCCGTGGCGGGAGCACATCATGAAGGAGGTCCGCGCGGTGGAGCTGGACTTCACCGACTCGCCGCAGGGCGAGCACCGGGTGGGCTGGGAGGTCGAGAAGCAGAAGATCGACATTGCCCTCACGTCCCTTCGCGTGAAGGAAGGGATGAAGATATTCAAGCAGGTCCCCGGCCTCTCGGACGAGACGGCGGCCGCGCTGGTGCAGGCCGGAAAGCGGAACTTCGACGACCTGCGTGGGATGGGCGAACAGCAGCTGGCCGACATCCCGGGGGTGGGCCGCGCCGACGCCAAGAACATACTGCAACATATGGACCGCCTTTCCGTCCCTTCGGAGGAGGGGGAAGCGGAGGACCGCGAGAAGGTGCTGGAGCTCATTATGCGCGTGCCGCGCATGAACCGCATCAAGGCCGAGCTCCTGTACGATGCGGGGTTCGACTCCCAGAGCAAACTGACCGCCTGTGACCCCAACCGCCTGCGGGAGGTCGAGGGGCTTGGCTCCAAGACGCTGCAGGAGATCATCGATCATGCAGCGGCGGGAGGCTTCCAGAAGGTTGTGCAGTGCAAGAACTGCTGCTGTCAGGTGCAGCCGTACGAGTCTGCCTGCCCCTCCTGCGGCACGCCCATCAAGGATGAGGAGGAGAGTTCCGAGCCAAAGAAGGACGCCGCTGCCGAGTTGAAACTGGAGCCTTCGAACATATATCTCGTCAAGGAGGAGAGGGGCGAGCGCTCCTATGGGCTGTTCGTCGAGGCGCTATCCCGCGGCATGAGGGGCTACTGCGTTACCCGCGACTACCCGCTCAAGGTCAGAACGAAGTACGACCTGGGCGAGACGCCCATCCTATGGCTGTCAAACATCGGGAAGGAGGGCTCCCTGCGGCCGAAGGACCTGGGGAAGCTCAGCCTCTCGCTGGAGCAGTTCCTGGCCGAGGGGGACGGCATCATCCTGCTGGATGGTCTGGAATATCTGATAACGAACAACAGCTTCCTGACGATGCTGCGCCTCGTGCAGTCGCTGCGGGACCAGGTGGCCGTCAACCACAGCATCCTGCTGATCTCGCTGGACCCCACGACCCTCGACCCCCACGAGCTGAACCTCCTGGAGAAGGAGGTCGACCAGACGTTCAGCTGAGCAGGGAGCGGTAAACCTCTTCCAGTCCAGGGACGGTCTTCAGGCCGGCCATCCCGTCAGGGAGCATCCACCGGTACTCAGTGTGCTCCCAGTCGATGGTGACCGAGCGCTCGCTCGTCTGGAACAAAAATGGATGGATGACCCAGATGTTGTCCCCATCCCTCACCCAGGCGGGGTCGGCCGCCCGGACAAGCTCCGGCTCCTGGCTAAGCTCCTCCCTGATCTCCCTTCTGGCGGCCTGCTGGGGCGTCTCGTTCTCCTCCACGAATCCACTGACCGCCGCCCAGTGCCCCCGGAACGTCCCGACCTTGTCGCTGCGCTTGAGCATCAGGACCTCCTCGCCGCAGTGTAGGAAGCATGAGACGACGTGGGATATTTCTACGTCGGGCAGTTCAACGGTGCCTGCCGAGCCGTCCACGACGCACCGGTCCCCATCACGGAGCAGGGAGATGTCGATGCTGTCGACCAATGGAACGCCGGACAGCACCGCGCCGGTGGCCACGATAGGCTCGACCGTCTCGTTTATTATGGCCGCGGGCAGCGTCCCTACCCTCTTCATTTCTAGCATGACATAGGAGCCAACCGTGCTGCCCTTTCCGCGGGGGAAGGCGAACACCCGACCTTTGATGGAGCTTCCGGAGCGGTCTGTAAGTTCGCCGGTAGCCGGCGCGACCCCTCCCAGGAAGCTAACCGGAGCGTCGCTCAATAGCACCTTGCCCTCGGACCTGCCGCGGGAGATCCCTCTTCCTTCCAGTTTCATGATATCAGCTCCACCAGGCCCTTGGTGTCCCGGAACACCACCTTCTGCGAGCATAGGGTTGCAAGATAATTGCAGGCCTTGCCGGAGTTGGTGGCAGTGCACTTGAACCTCTCCTCGATGGGTGTGACGACCATACAGGTGTCGCACACCAGCTTGCCGAAGCGCTCCAGCTCCTTGGCCTCCTTGGGACAGGAGGCCAGGGTGTGGCGGGAGGTGCAGAACCAGACTTCGGCATCGCCCTGGCGGCTGCGCCCCTTCAACATGGCGGCCAGCTGCCTGATCTCGTCGGCCGAGAGATGGGGACAGCCGAACGCCACCAGCTCTGGGTCGCTCCCGGTGTTCATCCTCTCCCGGGCGGCGTCCATCTCCTTCCTGCCAACGGCGACGCGTTCCAGGCCGGCAATTCTGAAGGAGTCGGCCTCGGGCGTGACGCCTTCCACATGGAACATGGCCACCGAGCCGGAGGCCGCCATGGCGGCCGCCAGCGTCTTGAGCTGGTCCACGGTGGGCCTGATGCCCCGGAAGTACGGGATCCTGGCGCCCGCGATGGCGCCGGCGGCCTGGCCCAGCATGGAATAGTCGATGTCCTCCCCCTCCACCTCGATCACCACCGCCGGCGCGCGGTTCGCCTCGATGTGGAGGCCGTACTCGGGAGTCTTGCCGATAATGGCCGCGGCCAGCGCCCCTGGCCCGCCCTCGCGGTTGGTCCTCGCGCCGATGGCCGAATTGACAAAGCTCAGGGCGCTCGATTCCGCCCATGCGAGATGCTGGCCCCGCTTCGGGACGTTCGTTCCGAGATACGGGGTGCAGGAACAGTCTGAGGTGACGCCCAGCCGCTCGTAGCATTCGATGATGTGCCGCTGCCGGTCTGCGAAGCGAGGCGAAATGCCCATCTCCGCCCATCGCTCCCGGTCCATGCCCGGCGGGTTCAGAGTGGTGGGAACGCATACGCGAGCGTCGGACATTTCCTCAAGAAGGCCGATGCCGCCCTCGCCGATCGTCTTGTAAGATACTCCCGACAGGTGCGCCGAGCTGATCGGCACCAACCTCTCCGCCTCATATATGTCGCCGAGCGCCACGAGGAGCTCCATGGCCTTGCGGCCGCCCTCTCCCATCTCGCCTGCAAGGATAGCTTCCTCGTCCCTGTTAAGTTGCATTGGCGCTACGATGGCCATCTGCCATTAAAACCATTTGGAGCGAAGGTTCAACAGTTTCCAAGGATCGATCGGGCCGGAACCGGGGGCTCCACCGCCCTTCCTGCACGACCCTTCCCGCAATGAAGGCATGTTCCGCCGTCCGCTGATGCCCCCTATCGCGTCCAGACATTGACAGGAGTTATATATCGGGATGTGTTTGAGTATTTTGACTGACGGTCAGTCAGAGTTGAACATGCCTAGCAAAAGCGCTCCCGAGCGCAGGACGGACTTCGTAGCGGCGGCGCGCGAGCTCTTCGAGGAGAAGGGCTTCGAGAACACCTCGGTGGATGATATCGCCGCCAGGCTGGGGGTCGCCAAGGGCCTGTTCTACTATTACTTCGAATCAAAGGAGATGCTTCTCGACCTCATCATGGAGCAAATGATGAGCGAGATCGAATCGGCTATCGCCGCATCGATGGAGAAGAAAGGGCTAACCGCGATAGAGCGGTTAGGCGAGCTCATAAAGTGCAGCGCCGAAGTCACCTTCCGCTCCCGGACCATGCTGGGATATTTCCACAAGGAGCGTAACCGGTCGATGCGGTTCACCATGGAGAAGAAGGCCGTGGAGATGATGATACCCGCGCTGGAGCGGATCGTGCGCCAGGGGATCGATGAGAAGGTCTTCGAGACCCCCTACCCGAGAGAGGCTGCCGGGGTCATGCTGTTCGTGAGCACCGGCATGAAGGAACTGACGCCCGTCGAGCCATCAGCGGACGACCTGGTCCGGCTCAACCGGGCCATGCAACTGTACGCTGAACGCATCGTAGGGGCCGCTCCCGGCTCCCTGCATGTTTACAATCTGATGCTGCCCCCCGAACTGAGAGGGGCCAAGCACGACTGACACTTACCCAGGAGCTTAGCGAATGTTCAATATCGGACGTAAGAAGAACGAGTGGAAGAGCCGCAAGGCCTCCGGCGAGAAGCGGCCGGAGAAGACCTCCAGCCGCAGCTTCATCATGCTTGGACTGACCCTAGGCATGCTGCTGGCCAGTCTGGACCAGACGGTGGTGGGCACGAGCCTTCCCCGCATAGTGGCGGTGCTGGGCGGCATGGAGCTGTTCTCATGGCTGTTCACCGCCTACATGCTGGCCCAGACCATCACCATCCCCATAGCGGGAAAGATGAGCGACCGTGTGGGACGGAAGCCGATATTCCTGGCAGGCATGGTGCTGTTCATGGCTGGCTCCCTCATCGCCGGCTTCTCCACATCCATGGAGATGCTCATAGCCTGTCGGTTCATCCAGGGGCTGGGAGGGGGAGCGCTCATTCCCGTGGCCATGGCCACGGTGGCCGACCTGTACGCCCCGCAGGACCGCGGCAAGATACAGGGCATGCTGGGCGCGGTGTTCGCCCTGTCCACCGTCATCGGCCCCTTCATAGGGGGATTCATCGTCGACAACTGGGACTGGGACTGGGTGTTCTGGGTCAATCTGCCCGTGGGCATCTTCGCCGTCATCGTGGCGTCGTTCAAATTCCCCGACCTGGAGCGCAAGGAGACTGCTCCGGTCGACATGCTTGGCATCATCACCCTGGTCGGAGCTCTAGCCCCAGGCCTGCTTGCCCTTACCTGGGGCGGGACCATCTATCTCTGGACCAGCCCCATGATACTGGGCATGATCGCGTTCTCGGCCATCATGCTGGTGGCTTTCATCATCGTGGAGCGCAGAGCGGCCGACCCCCTGCTGCCGTTCACCCTGTTCCGGGAGTCCATCTTCACGCTGGGCAGCGCCGGCCTGTTCATCATGGCGGTGGGCATGTTCGGCGTCATCGGCTTCCTGCCCCTCTTCCTGCAGGCGGTCATGGGAATGAGCGCCACCAACAGCGGCATGCTGACCATTCCCCTCATGCTCGGCTCCATGGCCACCTCCATTTCCAGCGGGTTTCTGCTGAAGCGCACGGGCTACAAGCCGTGGCTGGTGGTCGGGCCTCCGATCATGGCTGCGGGAATGTTCCTGCTGTCCACCCTCCATGCGGGGAGCGACCCTCTGGAGGCGGTGTTCTACCAGATCGTCGTCGGCCTGGGCATGGGGGCGGTGATGTCCAATTATATCGTAGCTACCCAGAACGTCATGCCAAAGAGCGAGATGGGCGTGGCCACGTCGGCCATGAGCCTGTTCCGGAGCATCGGAGGGACTGTGGGCGTCACCATGTTCGGCGCCCTGTTGAACAGGCGCATGGCGGCCGAGATCGGGGTGAACCTTCCGGAGGGGGCCGCGGAGCTGCTGCCCACCACCAACGCCAACGAACTGGGCAACATATTGCTCGACCCTGAGCTATCGGCCATCATACCAGCGTTCATCCAGGAGGCGATAAGACTATCCCTAGAGAACAGCATAACATATCTATTCCTAATAGGTGCGATTATCGTGGCCCTCTCATTCATCACCAGCGTTCTGATCAGGAAGGTGCCCCTCAAGAGCGCTGAGGAATATTACAGCAAGGGGCATGAGGAGCTGATGGAGATATCAGGTGACGATGTCAAGGGGACCAGGGTGTTGGCCGCGGAGGTGCCGGACGAATGAGCCCCGCCCGGGCCATCGCATCGCGGCTTCATATCGCGGAGGCAACATGACGGGGAACGAGAGACCTTACCGAAAAATCCTCCTGCCAGTGGACGGGAGCGAGAGCGCGCAGAACGCAATGAAGATGGGGCTGGAGCTGGCCAGGCTTTTCGGGGCCGAGGTGACGGCCCTCAGCGTGGTGGATATCACCTCGTTCTCCCACAACGCCCAGGGATACATGCTTCCGGACCTGTACGTGTACGCCGATAAGGCGGCCGAGGCATCGGTGATGGAGGCCGTGAAGGAAGGTGAATCGATGGGCGTCAAGGTCACGGGCATCGTGTCCCGGGGATCGCCCTCGCAGGACATCATCGAACGCTCCGGGGAGCATGACCTTGTCATCATGGGGACGCACGGCCGGAGCGGGGTCTCCCATGCCCTGATAGGCAGCGTGGCGGAGAAAGTGGTCCGGTTCGCCTCCTGCCCCGTGATGGTCGTCAAACAACGGCCGGAGGTCTCATAGCCCGGACCGGTATGAATGACTTAAAATACGGTCGCCATATTTGACCAGCGCAGCCCGACGCTTTTGGCCAACCCGCCCAAGCGCCCCCTGCGCACCCGAACCCCGTGGTGGACGCGCTGGACTACGTAAGCAGATTGCTGCTGGACCTGACATTGATGCTCCTCATCGCCGGAGCATGTTCGATCATCTTCTCTCGCATCAGGCTACCTCCCATCATAGGCTATCTGACGGCAGGCATCATCCTCGGGCCGACCATGCTGACCGATATCTCGGTCAACCCGGCCACCATCGATCTGCTGTCCAACATGGGCATAGTTCTGCTGATGTTCTCCATAGGGCTGAACCTCAACCTGCAGAGGCTGAAGCAGCTCGGCTCGTACATCATCATCCTGTTAGCGCTGGAGATGCCATTCATGGTGGTGGCCGGCTACCTGGCCGGCCTCGCCATGGGCCTGGACAGCGTGGCCGCGATCTTCCTGGGAGCGGTGATATCGGGAACGAGCACCGCGGTGGTGGTGGCCTGTCTGCAGGGCCGAAAGGATATCGATGACGAGGTGAAGTCCACGTCGACCACGATCACCGTCATGGAGGACCTGGGGCAGGTCATCATCCTCTCCATGGCCGCGCCGCTGCTGGTGGGCGACACCCCCGCGCTGGGCAGCATCGCCCTCATGGTAGTGGGCATCGCGGTCTTCGTGATCTTCAGCCTGTTGCTGGGCAGCAAGCTCATCCCGCCCGTGCTCAACTGGATCGGAAAGAGGTATGATCCCGAGGTCCTCCTCATCGTGGCCCTGGGGCTGTGCTTCCTCATGGCCCTGATATCCAGCCTCATCGGGCTGTCCATCGCCATAGGCGCCTTCATCATGGGCCTCATCGTCTCACAGGCCACACAGTCTAGAGAGATAACGGAGAAGGTCAGCCCCATGAAGGAGGTCTTCATGGCAGTGTTCTTCATCAGCATCGGCATACAAGTGGTCCCGACGGCCATCATAGACAATGTAAGCCTGGTGCTGATCATCGCCGCGGTGTTCATCACCGCCAAGATCATCGGCGTCAGCTTCGGAAGCTACATTCTGAGTGGCAACCCTCGCAACAGCTTCATGATCTCTGTCAGCCTCGTCGCCATGGGCGAGTTCGCATTCATCATCGCCAAGACCGCCCTGGACGCCGGGGTGGTGGACCAGCAGTTCTACGCATCGGTCATCGGTGCGGCGCTGATCACGATGGTCCTGCTGCCGATGCTCTCCAAGGCGTCCTCATCCATGTACTCCGGGCTGTCGTACATAACGCCCCGCCCCTTCAAGGAGATGATGACCCGCTTCGACCGGCTGCGGGTCGACGTAGGGGACCGCGCGACGTCCACGCCGGAGGTGCGGAGGGCCATCAAATGGGAGCTGGTGCTGGTGTTCGTTGACCTGCTGACCATAGTGCTGACCCAGACGCTTTTCTACAGCATCGTGGTGCCAATGGGGCTCGTTCCCGGAGTGGGTGAGAACGCAGACTGGGCGGAGGGAGCGCTGACCATAAGCATCAGCATGATGCTTATGCTCCCGGCCGTCATCAACATGTTCCAGGGGATCAAGAGGATCGCCAGCCTGCTCGCCAGCGGCGATGCCGCCGGAGCGACCTCCGGGAAGGGGATGCGGCTGTACATCACATTCAGGAACCTCGGGGAGATCGCCGCCCTTCTCCTGGTGGTGCTCCTCTTCCTGCCGTTCCTGGTAGAGATCATCGGAGTGCCGGCATCCATATGGGCCGGGTTCGGCGTGCTGACCGCGGTCCTGATCGCCATGGGGATCCGTTCGTACTACAGCGCCAGACACCCGCGGACGGCCGACGAGGATGAGGACAGCATAGGGGGCGAGGCGAGAGAGGATTAAAAAGCGGACCCGGGGGGATTTGAACCCCCGTTTGAGGCTTTCCCTGGACCGTGGAGGTCCACCGGAGGCCCCAGTGATATCCAAGCTACACTACGAGTCCCAGCTCTCACATGGAAAAGGACTAGATAAAGATTGTCGAGCGGCCCAGGCCTGGCAGGCGCTCATCCCATACATGTTGGGGAGCAAGAAAGCCCAGGATCTTGATCGTGGGATGAATTGCGACAGAGGGGTACTTTCGGGCGACCCCCCGATGCTCCTTTATTTGCTCTGTCCAATCCGCGCTCAGCCATCATACTGCCGCACTTCAATGGGCGCGCAAGTTCTGGCATCGAACATGCTCCCGGAGGAGCATTGTTGACCACGCCGACGTCAACGCGTCGTTCAACATCGCGTTGCGTCCCTCGTTAGAGGAAAGCGATGGTCGATCGCATGCAGGCAGAGATGCATGCGAAGGGCGCATTGATGCCCCTCAGGAGGCAACGTCGTGAGCGACGACGACCTTAGGATCCTGCGAGTTAGTTCGTGGGAGTGTCAACGCCCCTAACGCGTCCGGTCCGGCAGTGCTCGCACAGTACGACGTCCATCACCTCATCGAACATCGGGGGCAGCTCGCGGCGGATGACATCAAGCCCCTTCTCGGTGATGCCACCCTCGGTGGCGACCGCGCCGCATACCGATCCAGGCTGCCATCCGGCCTCCATGAGCGAGGCGGTCGCCAGGACCGTTTCCGTCACCATGCGTAGCGCTTCGTCGTACGTGTATCCCCGCCCCTCGGCGGAGCGGGCGAAGTGGTCGATGAAGGTGGCGATGAACGCAGGTCCGCAGGAGGTCATGCAGGTCCCGGCATCGAGGCGGTCCCCATCGACCACCATGGTCCACCCTACGGAGGAGAACAGCCCCTCCAGACGTTCGCGCCTCGCCTTATCGACATCGTCGCCGTGTTGGATGAGGGTGACCCCCCTGCCCACCTCGGCCGTTATCGACGGGATCACCTTGGAAACGGGGACTTCGACCCGGACGTCGGCAATGCGCACCCCGCTGTTGATGAGAACGAGGTGATCCACGGCCGACAGCGAGGAGCGGATCTCGCTCATAACCGCAAGCACCTGCTCGCTTCGTACGCAGATGAACAGGACATCGCTCCGTCTTGCCGCGAGAATGTTGTCGCTGGTCGTTTCAACCTCAGGCCATCGCTCGATCAGCGGCGCCATGCGCGACATCGTCCGCGAGGAGACGATGAGGTCCGAAGGCGGCAGCGCTCCGCTCTCCAGCAGGCCGTTCAACATCGCCCTCGCCATATTGCCATATCCGATGATGCCGAGCTTCACGGCCGTGGAACGGTATGCAGAATAAAAAGGCTGGTAGCGCCAGCGCAGATAAATGGAAAAGGATTGAAAGAGGTTTACTCCTTCTTGGTCTTGAACTCGGTGTAGCCGCACCGGCCGCAGGCGCTGCGGTCCTTGTGTTCGGACAGGAACACACCGGGGCCGCACTTGGGGCAGGAACGCCTCTTGCGCTCCAGCTTTCCGCCCTCCACCGAGTAGTAGTCCTTCTTGGCGGCCGCGCCGCCCTTCTTCTCGCCGCCCTTGGCGGCGGCCTTCTTGTCACCGGACTTCTGATCTTTAGCCATCGTGATCACCTCTTGGCCTTCTTGACGACACTTGCCTTGACCCTCTTGGGCTTCTTGTCGGCCATGCCGTTCCTGACCAGGATGTAGTTCTTCTCATACTTCTTGGCGACCTCAACGTCGTCGTACACCTTGGCGTATCCGTCGGTGGAGCCCAGCCCATACTTGGAGCCCATCTCATCGACGACCACGCGCTCCTTGGGCACCCCCAGCGCTCCGGCCAGAGCTGTGCGCACGGCGTCCCTGGAGGGGGTGGCCTCTCCGTCGTGGTCGGCTTTGAAGTTGACCTCGACCCGGCCCATGACCTTGTTCTCGTTCTTGCTTACGATATCGATCTTCAATCTAATTCCTCCATCTTTTCGATGAACGTGGTTGCCAGGCCTGCCGTCCTCTCGTCGATCCTCAGCAGGGCCATCCCCTTGCCGGGGACGCCGTACATGAGGCAGGAACCAAGGGGGGCCATCGCCGCGCAGGCCAGAGCGGCCAGGTCCTCTTCTCCCTCGACCTGTAATTTGGTTGGAACGTCTCTTTTCAAGGCCTCGCTCAGCTCGTCCACGAGCTCGGCCGTTATGAGCCCTGCGGGATTGTTGACCTTCACGTGCATGCCCTCGTACAGCTCGAGCTTCTCCGCGAGAGGGGTATAGGTGCGGCGCTCGGTCTTGAGGTCATATACGATGAGGTCGGGCGCAAATCCGTTATCCAGCAGGGTAAAGGAGACCATGTCCCCGACCGCCATGAGCATCTCGCACCCTTTTAACTCCTCTGACAGCTCGCCAAGGCTGACGATCTGTCCAAGGCCGGTGCTGAGCTCTTCCCTCATGTCCTGAGGCAGACGCAGTGCCCGCCAGGGGCGCCCGGGCCTACCGAACCTTGAGGGCGAACTTTCCGTTGACATGGATGCCCATCCTCTGGGCGATCTCCGAACGAGTGTGATCGATGATTACCACGTAACCCTGCCAGTCCTTGGTGGCGGGGTTTCCGCAGAGAGGACACTTGTCCTCCTCACTAATGAAACTGCAGTTCTTGCAGGCCTTCTGGACGGCCTTCATGCAGCATCACCAGAGACCTTCTTCTGATCTTCCTCTATCCATTCCAGCTTCCCGAGGCCATGCTGCCTCATGGTCAGCCCGATCTTGGACTCCCGGGGGCTCCTCTCGTTCAGGCTGAGGGCGACGATGCGGGCGCGAACGCGGTCACCGACCTTGAGGTCCCGCTTGGTGTCCTTTCCGAGAAGACGGCCGTTCTCCGGATCTATGTCGATGCGGTCGTCCATGATCTGTGAGATGTGGAGCAGCCCATCCAACGGGCCGAAGCGAACGAAGGCGCCGAACTTGAGGACCTCGACCACAATGCCTTCAATGACCTCCTGCAGCTGGGGGCGGAAGGCCAGGGCGTCATATCTAACATTCTGGTATACCGCGCCGTCCCCGTGAACTATACGGCCTGGCCCCAGAGGCTCAACGTTGGAGACCAGTACGGTGAGCGAGTCATTGTCCTCGATCATTCCCTCGAAGGACTCCCAGCTAAGCTGGTTGATGACGCTCTCGAGATCGTCGCCCAGCCTTTCCGGCGGGATGCGCACGACCTTCTCTTTCTTCGATAGCACATACATGGCATGCCCTCTGAACGATGATTGTGCATAAGACACCTCTTATTTATACCCTAGGTTCCTCGAAAACTGAATCCAGATGCCCCAGGTTCTCAAAAAAGAAAGGGATATGGAAAGGGTTTGACCGGGGCCGCTCAGACGACCACGAACAGGGCCGCGAACACCAGGGTGATGGTGGAGAGCAGCTTCACCAGCACGTGCAGGGACGGACCGGCGGTGTCCTTGAACGGGTCGCCGACGGTGTCTCCCACGACCGCAGCGGCGTGGGCAGGGCTGCCCTTGCCGCCGTGGTGTCCGGTCTCCACGTACTTCTTGGCGTTGTCCCAGGCGCCGCCAGCGTTGTTGAGCGTGGTGGCCATCAGGATACCTGCGATGGTGGCGACCATCAGGAAGGCGCCCACCGCCTGGACAGCGATATCGGTGCCAGGGTACAGGAACCTCATGGTCAGGCCGACGGCGATAGGGACGACCACTGGCAGGATGCCAGGCAGGACCATGGCCTTCAGGGCGCCCTTGGTGGAGATGTCCACGCATAGGGCGTAGTCCGGCTTCTCGGTGCCCGCCAGGATGCCGGGCTTCTCCCTGAACTGCCGCCTGACCTCATTGATCATGTCATAGGCGGCCTTGCCCACCGCGCTGATGGTCAAGGAGGTGAACAGGAAGACCAGCATCCCTCCGATGAGGGCGGCCACGAACACCGGCGGCTGGGACAGGTCGACGATGAAGACCTTTTCCAGGGTGGATCCCAGGAGCACCGCGACCTCTTCGAAGTAGGCGGCGAACAGCAGGAATGCCGCCAGGGCCGCGGAGGCCATGGCATATCCCTTGGTCAGGGCCTTGGTGGTGTTCCCCACGGCATCCAGCTTGTCGGTGCGCTGCCTGATCTCCTCGGGCTGGTTGGACATCTCCACGATGCCGCCCGCGTTGTCGGTGATCGGACCGAAGGTGTCCTCGGCCAGGATGAACGCGCAGGTGGCGAGCATGCCCATGGTGGCGACGGCAGTACCGTACAACCCGTAGATGAGCTCATTCTCGCCGGACGGCGCGGCCATGGTTCCCAGAGCATAGGAGGACAGTATACCGACCGAGATGGCGAGTATGGGCATCAAGGTGGTCTCCAGTCCGATGGAGAACCCGGTGATGATGTTAGTGGCCGGGCCGGTCTCGGAGGCCTGGGCGATCTTCCTGACAGGACGGTACTCGCCCGCCGTGTAATACTGAGTGATGTAGACGATGAGGATGCTCAGCACGATGCCGATCACGCCGCAGGCGAAGAAGTGCTCCCACGCAGGCAACATCAGGTAGCAGATGACCGCGAAGCCTAATGCGGCCAGGATGGACGATACATAGTATCCGCGGTTCAACGCCTTGTTGGGGTCCTCGTTCTCGTTGCGCAGGCTTACCGTCATGACGCCCACCAGGGAGGCGAGCAGACCGATGGCGCGAACGACCAGGGGGAAGAACACAAAGGCAACTTCTCCGCTGAGGGCGAATATCGATGCACCGATGATCATGGCGCCGATGTTCTCGGCGGCGGTGCTCTCGAACAGGTCGGCACCACGGCCAGCACAGTCACCGACATTGTCGCCCACCAGGTCGGCGATGACGGCGGGGTTGCGGGGGTCGTCCTCGGGAATGCCGGCCTCGACCTTTCCGACCAGGTCAGCACCGACATCGGCGGCCTTGGTATAGATACCGCCGCCGACCTGAGCGAACAAGGCAGCGAAGGACGCACCGAATGCATAACCGACCGACAGGGACAGTGCCATCGAGATGAGCTCCGCGTCGGCGGCGCCTGCGCCGAGTATACCAGGGGCGGCGAACTCAAGGTACAAGAAGAATATGCCTGCGACCCCCAAAAGGGACAGGGCCACCACGGCGAAGCCGGAAACGGCGCCGCCGCGGAACGAGATCTTCAAGGCCTCGTTCATGTTCCGCCGGGCCGCGCTAGCGGTGCGGATGTTCGAGTTCACGGAGACGAACATGCCGATGTAGCCGGACAGGGCGGAGAAGAACGCGCCGAGCAGGAAGGCGGAGCCCACGAAGACCCCCCTCATCATATCATCGTACTGCATTCCCATCCCTACGGTGATGATCACCGCGAGGATCACGCTAATGATCGCGATCGTTTTGTACTGGCGGGCAAGATAGGCCATCGCACCTTCGCGGATGGCATCCCCGATCTCTTTCATCTCGGGGGTGCCTGTGTCCTTCCTGAACACGGTCCAGGTAAGGTAACCCGCGAAGAGGAGACCGATCATGCCAGCGATTGGTACCAGATAGACCAATGCATCTACATCCATAATCAGAACCCTCATCTAGGTTTTCGAGGGGATTAGGATACGGATATTTATTCCTTCGTCAACAATCAACACCCCCTGATTTCGCTGGATGAACGGAACGCGGCGGCGGCGGCGGCGGTCTGGCCGCCTCAGAGGTCGTCCGTCGCGTCGAGGACCGTGTGCAGGGTCTTGAGGCGGGCGAAGTTCTTGTCATTGCCCTCCACCACCGTCCATGGCGCATGCTTGTTGCTAGTGCGGGCCAGCATCTCCTCCACCGCCTCGGTGTAGTCGTCCCACTGCTGGCGGGAGCGCCAATCGTCGGCGGTGATCTTCCACGCCTTCTTGGGGTTCTCCGCCCGGTCGATGAAGCGTTTGAGCTGGACGTCCTTGTCGATCTCCAGCCAGATCTTGACCATCGTGGTCCCGTCGTCCATCAGGGAGCGTTCGAAGTCGTTGATCTCGCCGTAGGCCCGCTTCCATTGGGCCTCGGTGGCCAGACCGTCCACCCTTTCCACCAGAACCCTGCCGTACCAGGAGCGGTCGAAGATGGCGATGTGCCCCCTAGATGGCAGAGCGCGGTAGAAGCGCCACATGTAATGATGCGCCAACTCGATCTCGCTGGGCGCATATACGGGGACGACCTTGCAGGTTCTGGGGTTCAGCGAGTTCATCAGCCGCGAGATCGCCCCGCCCTTGCCGGAGGCGTCCCTCCCTTCGAACACCACGATGAGGGACCGCTTCTTCTCGTATAGCTCCTCCTGCCGCTTCCTCATCCTTTCCTGCAGGCGCTCCAGCGATCTCTCGTACTCGCTGTCCTTCACCCTTTGTCCCCGATCAAGGTCATTGAGCAGCGAGCGCCCCTTGACCTTGGTAAGTGGAACAGGGGCCGGCGGAGCTCGGGACAGGGCGGCCTCCAGGCGTTCGACGGCAGAGCGCATGACCTTTATGGCCGCATACTCCGGGTCCTCCGCCTCCACCACCGTCCATGGCGCATGCTTGGTCGACGTCGACTCCATGACCTCCTCCATGAGAGAGATCGATTCCGAACCGGTGTAGAACACCAGGTCGTCATTGGTGAGGCCACACCATCCATCGGCGCAGTCGGGGATCTTCTTCACATCGGTGTGCAGGAAGAACTTGAGGAACAGCGTCCCGCCGTCCGACAGTATCTTCTCGAACCGCTTTATCTCGTCGACGCGACCATCCAGGCCGTCCTTTCCCGCCTCCAGGGCCCTGGAGTACCACGAGCGGTCGAACACCACCATCTGGCCCTTGGCCGGGGAGCGGACCCAGAACCTCCACATGAAGGGGTGCTCCCGGTCCAGTTCGGAGGGCGAACGGACGTTGTGATAACGGAACCCTCGGGGATCAAGAGGCAGCAGGAACTTGCTCACCGTGTCCACCGTGCGTGACGGGTCCCAGCCCTCGAAGACCGCGATGACGGGCAGGCCGTTCACCTGCATCTCCCTCTGCAGCTCTCCCAGGCGATCCTTGAGGGGCGGGTACAGCTCCCCGAAGTCCTCCTTGCTCATCTTCTTCAAGGGGTTAATCCCCTTGAACATGCTGGTCATGGTATCCCCACCGTTATGCGGTGGAGGATGTCGAGGGTGACGCTTAGCGTTTTGCCCGCATCCCTAAGGTGGTGATAGATCTCCCGGTCCTTGAGGATGGTCACTGGGTCCTTGTTGCGGAAGGTCTCGGCCATCGCCTCCACGTATATCGATTCGACCTCCTTCTCCCATCGCCTCATGTCCTTGATCATCGCCTCCGCCAGATGATGGTCCCGTTCCATGAGATGGACGGCCCTCGCTAGTCCCTTTACTCCTTCCATGATCGCATAGGCCATGCGCATGATGGCCTGGTCGGGAGGCACCTCGAAGGCCCTCATCTCCACCGCCGTGGACAAGCAGTAGTTGAGGATGTAGTCCACCTGCCGCGACAGCTGATATATGTCCTGGCGGTCGAAGGGCGTGGTGAACGATTCCATGAGGCGGTCCTCCGTGAGGTGGCGGATGTCGTCGGCGTTCTGCTCCTCCCTCATCAGCTCCACCGGCTCGGAGAGGTCGCCCTCCTCCAGCCATGCCAGGAAGCAGGATACGCCCCTGACGGTCTGATCCGCCTGCTCTCGCAGCATGGCATGGAAGTCATATCTGGCGGGGAACAGCCTGTCCAGCATCCTTTTTCTCTCATTTCCCATGTCTTCCATGTCGCCGCTCCTCCTCACATTATGCTCCTTAGGATAATTAGAGTGAGCGCCGAAATGGCGGCCGACGCCGGGATGGTGAGGAACCAGGACACCACCATATGCTTCCCCACGCCCCACTGGACCATCCTGGCGTTCTCCGCCGCCCCAACCCCCATGACGCTGGACGCCACCACCTGAGTGGAGGAGACGGGAGCGCCCAGATAGGTGAGGGTTAGCAGGGAGGCCGCCGAGGTCAGCTGGGAGTCCAGGCTGTCGAGCGCCCGAAGCCGGTATATCCTGCGCCCTAAGGTCCTCATGATCTCCCATCCTCCGGCCACGGTGCCGGCGGCCATCATGGCCGCGCATGACGCTCGCACCCACAACGGGATATCGCTCGTTCCGACCAGTCCGGCGGACATCAGCGCCAATACGATGATCCCCATCTGCTTCTGCGAGTCGTTGGAGCCATGGGCAAAGGCCAGCATCCCAGTGGTGAGCCACTGCGCGCGCAGCAGGTGCTTCGTAACCGTCCGCTTTGCCGGACGAAGAAGGAGGGCGCTGATCTTTCTCAGGGCGTACCCTCCGACGAATCCGACCGCCACCGACGCGATGAGGAACAGGACGATCCTCGACAGACCGACCAGCTCTCCCGAGGCCAGTTCGTCGATCCCCCAGGCCACGCTCCCCAGCCCGGCGCCGGCCGCAGCCGCTCCCGCCAGACCCCCGACGAGGGAGTGCGTCGACGATGACGGCAGTCCCCTCTTCCAGGTGAATATGTTCCACAGCGTGGCTCCCACCACGGCGGCCAGCATCACCTCGCCGAGCAGCAGGCTGGGCTGAATGTCGACGACATGCATCATGGTGAAGGCCACCGCACTGCCGCCCAGCATGGCACCCGTCAGGCCCAGCAGGGCCGCGTAGATCACTGCCGATCGGGGAGAGGCGGCTCCCGAGGCCACCATGGTGGCGGCCGTGGAGGAAGCGTCCTGGACGCCGTTGGTATACGCGAAGACCAATGCCAGCAGTACGGTTGCCACAACCAGGATAAGAGCGTCCATCAGCTCCCACCGGGCTGTGACGGGTCGATAGGCATGGCCATCAGAACCGTGATCTCAGGACCACTATGCCTTCCTGGCGATTGATGTCGATAGAGCGCTTCTCGGTCATGTGGGCGGTGCCCCTCATCTTCAGCACCTCCAGATATTTGCGGCGCGCTCCCTCTTCCTCACTCATCATCAACAGGATGATGCCGTCCACGGCGTATGAGATCTCGGCCGGGTAGAGCTCGCCAGGCGGGACCTCGCCAGTCACCACCGTGGTGGCGTTCCAGTTCTTCAGGCGGTTGGTGAGGTCGAACAGGAAGGAGCGATAGTTGCCAACCAGCATATCTCCCAGCACCGATAGTGGATCTATCACGATGCGCTGGGGCATGACCTCGGCGATCCTGTCCTCCATGATCCTGAGCAGCTCGGCCGGCTCGGCCTCCCTTATGGCGGTCCCCAGGTCGTGATATACGATGGCGTCGCCGAACAGGTCGGGATCGATGAACTCGAACTGCGAGGCATATCTCAACATCCATTGGGTCGGTTCAGAAAGCGTGGTGAACAGCAACCCTCGCTCCCCCTTGGCGGCACCCTCCGTCAGGAACCTAAGGGCGAAGGTCGTTTTGCCCGTCCCCGCGGCCCCGGCCACCAGGACGACCGAGGGGAAGGGGAGCCCCCCCTCTATCATCTCATCCAGCCCCGGTATGCCGGAGGTGAGGCGGACCAGGCCGCCTGCCTGCGATCTCCCGATGTTCATGGATTCACACCTCGATATCTGGTCCCAGATATTGTCATCCGTCCCTTGCCGGAGGCGCTTGTCCCCTCCAGCCCCAGCGGCTCGCGCAGAGATATCGCATCGTCCGCGCGAGACAGTACCGTATCGTACAACAGTCCGTTCCGCTCCCTGTCCACGACCATCGGGACCAGGGCGTTCCAGCGAGCGGTCATGACGGAGATGAATTTGTTTACGAACGCCTCCACCGCGGCGTAGCTGTTGAAGGGCAGCAGGGCGGCGAGATTGTCGATCATGACGAAGTCGACCTTGTCGACGTCGATACCAGGGATCTCGCCGGAATGCATTTCGGCGATGGTGTCGGGGAGGCTGTCGATGTGGAACGGCGCATCGACGTAACCAGCTCGTGCCGGGGCTTCCTTTTGGTCACCGGACAGTCTTCCGATGGCATCTATGAACGCCAGCCTGTCCATGGACACCTGGTGCATGCGAAGCAGATGCGCCATGTACTGATGGGGACGGTCCACCGTTATGAAGATGCCTTCCAACCCCTTGTCCTCGAGCAGACCCTTGAGCAGTACCAGGTTCATTCGCACGAACTGCGTCGAGTCGGCGTCGAAGAGCACTGCTCCGCTCGTCCTGGGGCCCAGCGAGGCCATTGCTGTACAGACCAGATGCCTGTCCCGCTCGTTCATCTAAGACCATCCTCGCATTATATTCTCACGGTTATAATGCCTATCGGAGGATTATCTGTCGATGAATGGGACTATTAATACTCGGACCATCTCGCCAGGCCTCACCGGCTTCTAGAGGGCGCGATGGTTATAATATTGTATTAAATATTATATTTATTTATTTTAATAAGTAATAACTATGGGCTCATATATGTGCGAAAAATATGAGCGCACTTCAAGCGGCCCTCGAGTTCATTCCTGGCGCCATCATCGCCATCATCGTCATCTCTAACCCGGTGTCGACCTTGGCCATGTTCTACACCTTGACGGAGAACATGTCAGAGAAGGCGAAGCTACGGACCGCCAAGAGATCGTCCCGCTACTCGCTGAGCATCCTGCTCTTCTTCGCGATAACCGGGATGATGTTGTTCCAGATATTCAACTTCAGCGTGGGCGCGTTCCGCATAGCGGGCGGCATCCTCCTTATAGCCACCGCCCTAGACATGCTGTATCCCAAGGAAGGCGCGGACACTGTTGCGGACCCGACCAGGGACATATCCCTCATACCCATGGCCATACCGTTCATCAGCGGACCGGGGACCATTGTCACCGTTGTGGTGCTGACGTCCACCGCAAAGAAGCTGGCCGGCGGTGACGCAGGCATCGCCGCAGTGGCCTACGGCGGGGTTTTCCTGGGGATCGTCATACTCATAGCGATCTCCTACTTCGTGATGATCCGCTCGGAAAAGCTGTTCTCGTTGATGAGGGAGGAAGGCAGGAAGGCCCTCACCAAGCTGATGGGCCTCATCGTCCTGTCCATAGCGATCCAGTTCATCATCAACGGCATAGGGGACGTCCTGCCCGGATTCGTGGACATCGTGAGGACCAGTACCGGGATGCTGTAGGCGTGGCCCGCGATGGCGAGGGGGGCCGCGGACCGATCCCGCCCGGCCGCCCCCGCAATATATTCCTATCCGATGCCCTTACCCCGAGCGAGCATGTTAAGCCCCGGGGACGTCGCCGGCCTCGTCCTGGTGTACGCGTACGTGGGCCTGGTCGTCTCTCTGGCGGCATGGGCGAGGAAGCGTATACCGGACTGCGACTACAGAAAGGTCATCCATATCCTAGTGGGTAACATAGTGTTCCTGTGGTGGGTCTTCGACGACCGCTGGACCATGGGGCTCCTGGCCGCGCTTCCGTTCGTGTTCCTCCTGCTGATGGCCACCCCCGGCTCTCCGCTCAAGCCCCTGACCGGCTCGTTCCTGGACGAGGCCACCGGGCAGGGCCACAGCTACGGGCTGGTGTACTACGCGGTGTCCTGGACCTTACTGGCCCTGCTGCTTTTCGACAAACGCATGGTGGGAGGCATGGCCATCGCGGCGATGTCGTTCGGGGACGGCCTGGGAGGATTGCTAGGGAAGAGGTACGGAAGAAGAAGGCTGTACCGCGAGAAGACCTACGTGGGCACCATGGGGGTGTTCCTTGGCACCGCGGCCTCGTCACTGGCGGTGATGGCCTTCTACACCAGCCTGGGCGGTCACCTGCCACAGCTGGGGGCGCCGGAGCTGACGCCCATCTCGGCGGTGGCGGCCGCGCTGGTGGCCGGTGCATTCGTGGCCATCGTGGAGCTGTTCTCGCCGGGCGAATATGATAATCTCATCGTGCCGCTGAGCACCGCGGCGATTATGCTACTGATAGGGCTGTGACATGCGCTTCATCGTGGTGGACGGGATCGACGGATCGGGAAAGAGCACGGTGGCGGGATGGATGTCCCAATACTACGTGTGCCGGGGGGAGAGGGTCAGGGTGCAGCACCATCCGTCGGGACGCCCCATGGGCCGCCTGTCCGCCAGGTTCCTGCGGGGGGACGGTAAGCTCATGTACCTGCTGTCCTCGGCGTTCTACATGCTCGACGTCATTGGCTCGGTGATCCGCCTTCCCCTGTGGAGGCGGCGCTACGACACCGTGGTCTTCGTACGATACCTGCTGGCCACTGCGTACCTCCCCGATCGTCTGGCCCGCTTCACCTATGGCGTCTTCGTCCGCGTGCTTCCCGTACCCGAACGGCTGCTGCTGGTGGACGTGGAGCCGGAGAGCGCCCTGCACAGGATCGAGACGAGACGGCACGAGGAGGAGATGTTTGAGAACCTGCCCGCCCTGGTGATGGTCCGAGAAAGGGTCCTTTCCCTTGCCGGCGAGTGGGAGGTCCTTGACAACAATGGATGCGAGAGCGAGTCCATGCAGCGCCTAGAGGATATCCTGGCGGCATGGGACGGCTGAACGGTCATTTTTCCGGCTCCAGGTGGATGATGACCTGGAAATGGGGCAGCCTCCTTCGTATCTCTTTCTCCAGATGCTCGGCCAGGTCGTGGGCGTCGTCCACGCGCATGTCCCTCTCCACCGCCAGATGCAGTTCGAGATAGTTCTTCGCTCCACCTCGGCGGGCCTTCAGGGCATGGAATTGCCGGTAACCTCGGGAGTGCTCCCCCAGCACCTCCCGTATGATGCGTTCCTCCTCGGGGAGGATGTTCTCGTCGAGCAGGTCGGCGGACGCCTTGACCATCAGGCGGACCCCCGAGAAGATTATGTACGCGGCCATGACCAGGGCGATGATGGGGTCTATCATCGTCAGCCCGGTGACGAACATGATCACAAGGCCGATGAGCACTCCCGCGTTCGACAGCACATCGGTCCGCAGGTGGGTGGCGTCGGCCTCGAGGGCCATGGACCGCTCGAGGCGGGCTATGCGGAAGAGGTACGACGACACCGCCAAATTGACCGCCACGGCCGCGGCCATCACGGCCATGCCAAGCTCAAGCATCACCGGCTCCTCGCCCCCCATCAGGCGGCCCACCGCCTCGCGGGCCACCGCCAACGCGACCAGAATGACGATCAGTCCGACGATGACCGAGATGAGGTTCTCCACCTTGGAGTGGCCGTAGGGATGCCTTTCGTCGGGCGGTTCCATGGACTTCCTGACGGCGTAGAACGCAAGGAGCGAGGCCATGAGGTCGGTGACGGAGTCGACCGCCTGCGAGATGATCCCGATGGATTGGGTGGTCAGCCCCACCCCGAGCTTGAGCGCGAACATGAACAGGACGGTCACGATGGCCGTTGAGGATGCGCGCAGACGTCGGTCGACCATCGTGGTCTAGTGCGAGAACGGATGATAACAAATTTCCGCCGCGCCGCTCCCATGCCGTGCCTCAGGATAATTCTTATATCGGTTTTCGGCGGTGGGGACGCCCGTCTAGGTGAAGTTATGAAACGCAGAGCGGTACAGGACATTGAATTGGACGGAGCCATCACCGTGAACGACCTCATCGTGCAGATGAAACAGGCGGGAGGTTTCACCGGCCGCAAGCTCGCCGATGCGGTGGACATCATGGAGGAGATGGTCACCAGGGAGGACTGCTTCACCTTCCTTTCGTTCCCGGCCTGCATCATGGCCACCGGGACCAGGGGCGTCATCATCGAACTGGTCAAGAGGAAGCTGGTCGATGCCATCATCACCACGTGCGGGACCCTCGATCACGATCTGGCAAGGACCTGGAAGAAGTACTATCACGGCGACTTCCAGATGGACGACGTCAAGCTGCACCAGCAGGGCGTGAACCGCCTTGGTAACGTCCTGGTGCCCAACGGCAGCTACGGCACGGTGCTGGAGAGGAAACTTACACCGATGTTCAAGAAGATCTTGAAGGACCGCAGCTCGATCTCCACCAGGGAGATAATTGATGAGGTGGGGGCGAGGATCGACGACGAGGGCTCCCTGCTCCATTGGTGCCACCGCAACGGCGTGCCGGTGTTCGTCCCGGGCATCACCGACGGCTCGTTCGGCAGCCAGCTATGGATGTACTATCAGGAGCACCGCGACCTGAGGGTGGACCTGTTCAAGGATGAGCAGGACCTCTCGGACATCGTATGGACGGCCAAGGAGACGGGGGCCCTGATGATCGGAGGCGGGATAAGCAAGCACCACACCATCTGGTGGAGCCAGTTCCGCGGCGGCCTGGACCACGCCGTTTACCTGACCACCGCAGTGGAGTATGACGGCTCGCTGTCGGGCGCCCAGGTCCGCGAGGCGGTATCGTGGGGCAAGGTCAAGGAGACCGCCGACTACGTTACCGTGGAGGGGGACGCCACCATAACCCTGCCCATCCTGGTGGCCAGCGTAGTGGAGAGGCTGGAGAGCCGATGAGGGCCGCTATCATCCCGGGGGACGGCATCGGACCGGAGGTCATATCGGCAGCGGTGCAGGCCATCGAGGCCGTTTCGCCGGACCTCGAGATGGAGGGGGCGGAGATGGGCCTGGGGGCGTTCCAGCGCACCGGCTCCTATCTTCCGGAGCGTACGTTGGAGCTGCTCCGGGACGTGCCCGCGGCGCTGCTCGGCGCCATAACCTCCCCGCTGACGTACGACCCCGCGTACCGTTCTCCCCTGCTGCGCATAAGGAAGGAGTTCAATCTGTACGCTAACATCCGTCCGGTGAGGAGACCGCACAAAGACATCGGACTGGTCGATCTTGATGTTGTGATCGTTAGGGAGAACACCGAGGGCATGTACACCGGGGTGGAGCGCGATGTGGAAGGGGGCGTGGTGACCGAGAGGCTGGTGACCGCGAGGGCGTGTGAGCGCCTCGTCGACCGCGCCGTCCGGCTGAGCCGCGAGCAGGGCCGGAAGAAGATCACATGCGTCCACAAGTCCAACGTGCTGCGCCGCTCTGACGGCCTCTTCCGCAAGGTCTTCTATGAGCGGACCGAGGGGCAGGGCATCGAGGCCAACGACGTGCTGGTGGACGCCGCCGCAGCCGCCCTCGTCTCCAAGCCTCAAGAGCTGGATGTGCTCGTCACCCTCAATCTGTACGGGGACATCCTTTCGGACGAGGCCGCCGCCCTGGCGGGCGGCCTGGGGTTCGCCCCCTCAGTCAATATGGGCGACAAGCTAGCACTTTTCGAGCCGACGCACGGCTCGGCGCCCGACATCGCTGGGAAGGGCATCGCCAATCCTGCGGCCGCCATACTGTCGGCGGCCATGATGCTGCGCCACCTGGGAAGGGGCGAGGAGGCGTCGAAGCTTGAGACGGCGATGGAGCGGACGCTTTCGCTCGGTCACAGAACATGCGATGCGGGAGGGCGCCTGGGAACGGGGGCGTTCATGAAAGCGTATATAGAAGTCTTGGGAACGCTCTGAGGGGTCCGGAAAGACGGACCAGCTCCTTGCCCCCCTGGTGCATCAGGCTGCGAGCCGCCTCCCAGTAAGTATGCCTTTCACCATCATTGTCCAGGTCATACCTCTCGAGGCACACCAACGCAACGATCAGGGCAAGGAGCAATGCCGCCTCAACGGACGACAGCACGCCCAAATACTCGGTCTGCAGCCAGTCCAGTGCCAGATGCAACACCCATGCCAGCGCCGGCACGGCCATGCGGAAGCCCATGCAGGCCGGCCCGATGATGATCGCTGCCACCGGACTGTGGAACATCGACTTCCACTCGAGGTCGGAGGCCATGGCGGCCTGATAGTCAAGCGCTCCGCTCATGCCCCGCTGGCCAAGGAAGTCCACCATGGCGAAGACGTGATCCAGGTCGATAAGGAACCCGAACAGCAGGGCTGCGAACGCCTCCGTCCGGTCAAGCTTGAAAACCTTGCATAGCACGAGCACGACCAGCAGGTGCACAATGGCTATCATCGGTGATGCGTCCAATGAGGTACGCCATATTAGAACTTGTCTTCATGTTATCACGATAGATACCAGTGGTCAGGACCGTGAAAATTATCGCCTGGCTGTTAGGTTAAATACCTGGCGATTGACTAGACAATCTGTTGCGATAATGACCCCCGGGCGGCTTATAGTGGTTTCGAACCGAGAACCGTACATCCATGAAAGGAACAAGAAGGGCATACGATGCAAGATGCCGATCGGAGGCCTGGTGGCGGCCATCGACCCTGTGATGCAGAGGACGAGGGGGGTGTGGATAGCATGGGGCAGCGGGAACGCCGATGTCGAGACGGCCGACGAGAAGGGGCGTATCCTGGTGCCGGAGGACGCCCCCCGCTATACGCTCAGACGGATATGGCTCGACCCCAAGGAGGTCAATGAGTACTACTACGGCTTCTCCAATCGGGTCATATGGCCGGTGTGCCACATGTTCCAGGAGAAGGCCCGCCTTCTGCCGGAGTACTGGGAGACGTACAAGAGAGTGAACCAACGCTTCGTGGATGCCACCTTGGAGGAGGTCCGGCCCGATGACCATATCTGGATACAGGACGTGCATTTCACCCTGATGCCCGCCGCCCTCCGCGAGGAGCTGCCCGAGAATGACATAGCCCTGTTCTGGCACATACCCTTCCCGCCGTGGGAGACGTTCTCCTGCATCCCATGGCGAAAGGAGATCCTAGAAGGAATGTTGGGGGCCGACCTGCTGGGATTTCACACCGCTCCCTATGTAGCCAATTTCCTCGGTGCCGTGAAGAAGGAGTTCCCGGAGGCGCAGGTCAGCACCTCGGCGGTCAGATATCGAGGGAGGATCACGAGGGTGAGGGCGTTCCCCATAGGGATCGATTATAACAGATATCGGGAGCTTAGTTCGAAGGAAAGCCTTCGGCGCCGCGCCAGCCAGCTGCGGAGCAAGGTAAGCGTGCAACAGATCATCCTGGGCGTCGACAGACTGGACTACACCAAGGGCATACTGAACCGCCTTCTGGCCTTCGAGAAGTTCCTTGACACCCACCCCAAGCATCTCGGGAAAGTATCCTTCATACAGGTGGCCTCTCCGACGCGGTCGGCCATAAGCGAGTACCGGGAGATGAAGCGGCATATCGAGGAGACGGTGGGCCGAGTGAATGGAAAGTTCCAGCGGCCTCAGTGGACCCCGATAATCTACATAAACAGGCACATGCCGGGGGATGAGATCCTGATGCTGTACCGCATCGCTGACGTGGCCATGGTCACTCCCATCATAGACGGCATGAACCTGGTGGCCAAGGAGTATGTCGCGGTGAACGACAACGGCGTCCTGATCCTGAGCGAGTTCGCAGGCGCCAGCGAGGAGATGGACAGCGCCATCATCGTGAACCCCTACGACCTGGACGGCATGGTCAAGGCCCTGGAGGAGGCGTTGTCCATGACGCCGGAGGAGAGGGCCAGGAGCATGGAGCCCCTGCGAAAGCTGGTCAAGGAGCACGACATCTTCTGGTGGCTGAACTCTTTCCTGGAGGAATGGGGAGTGGAGCTGAAGATGGACGAGGGCGCGGTCGACCATATCGTCGCCGGAGCAAGGTTTTCGAGGTAGCCATTTGACCGGGCAGGGGCTCGGGCGATAGAGCATTATTAATACTCAATTCAAAATTCACCCGTCATGAAGAAGAACGACGTCATCCTTGTCCTGGCCATCATCCTCATCCCCATCGTGGTACTGGGCGCACTGGCCCTCTTCTGAGCCCCGGCCGCTTCTGCCCCATCGTCCATATGGCAGCAGGGGTGCTCGGCCCGAGGTCCCCCTCAGCCTGGGGAGGGCATTTTCAGGGACCCGTGGCAAACGTTCTAGTAGCGTGCACCCGAGGCAAGGGCATGTACGTCGATCATGAGCTCATCAGGCCCCGAACGGTGATGGAGCGCGGCTACCAGAGCGCTCTCGCCCTATCATGCCTCAAGGCCTCCACTCTCCTGGTCCTCCCCACCGGCCTGGGGAAGACGGTAATAGCGTTGCGGGTCACGGCAGAGGTCCTCCGCTCCAGAGGAGGGAAGGCGCTGTTCCTCGCTCCGACCAGGCCGCTGGTGGTGCAGACCGCAGATTATCTAGGCGAACACCTCATCGACAGGTCGGTCGGCATCATGACCGGAACGTCTTCTCCGTCGGAGCGTCAGAGGTCATGGGAACGGAACGACGTCCTCGTGGCCACCCCGCAGTCGGTGGCCAACGACCTCGAGAGGGGCAGCTTCGACCTTGACGGGGTCTCGCTGATCGTGTACGATGAGGCCCATCGGGCGGTGGGAAACTACGCATACGTCAGGGTGGCGAGGTGCAACCGCTCTGCCTTGTCGCTCGGCATGACGGCGTCGCCCGGAGCGACCAGAAAGAGGATCGGGGCGGTGTGCGCCAATCTCGGACTGAGGGGGCTGGAGTGGAGGGAGGACGACGATGAGGATGTGGCGCCACACGTGCATGACGTCGAGGTTAACATCATCGAGGTGGCGCCCCCGGAGCACATGCACGAGGTCCAGGAGCTCCTTCGCCGCCTGCAGAACCCCAACTTGGACGTCCTGATGAGGATGCACCTGATAAAGAGCGATCGCCCGGCCACCGTCCCCTACCTGCTGCAGGTCGACAAGAGCATACGCTCCCGGATGGGGGGCAAGGGCGGCGGTTATCTTTTCAGGGCCATGAGCGCCAACGCCGCCGCCATCAAGGTGGCCCACGCCATCGAGCTGGCGGGATGCCAGAGCACCGCCGCCTTGGAGAGGTACGTGGAGAAGCTGAAACGGGAGGGGGCGAGCAAGAGCGGCTCCCGGGCATCCAAACAGCTGGCCGCCTCGCCCGAGCTGAGCGAGATCGAGCATTTGCTGAAGAATGTCGACGAGCACCCCAAAATGCGCATCGTCGGCGAGCTGGTATTAAGGCAACTGCGAGACCTGCCGGCGTCAAAGGTGATCGTCTTCACCAACTACCGGGACTCCTGCGATGCGGTGGTCGGGATGCTCTCCTCGCTGCCCGATGTCAGGGCGGCCAGGCTGGTCGGCCAGGCCCGCCGGTTCGGAGACGATGGGCAGAAGCAGGAGCAGCAGGTCAGGGTGCTGGAGAAGCTGAAGGGCGGTGTCATCAACGTGGTCGTTGCCACCTGCATAGGAGAGGAGGGCCTCGACGTCGCCAACACCGACCTCGTCATCTTCTACGAGCCGGTGCCGTCGGAGATCCGGAGCATTCAGCGGCGGGGGCGCACCGGCAGAAGCCGCGCCGGACAGGTGGTGGTGCTGGTGACCGCAGGAACGAGGGACGTCACCTCGCTTCAGTCGGCCGCCGGAAAAGAAAGGGCGATGCATCGCCACCTGGCCAGGTTTAAGGGGGCGATGCCCCCGGTGCCTGAGCCTAGCGGGACCTCGACATACCCAGCTCCGCCCTTATCGTACGACGGATCTGGTGGTCGTCGCCCCAGTGCTCCCTGAGGTCCTTTCCGAGCTCCTCATCATCATCGGCGCGGAACACGCTGCTGCAGAACGGACACTTGATGGCGAACGCGGGGACGGCCCCGGTGACGACCTCTCCCGGGCGCTTCGCCTCCGTCTCGTAGGCCCCGGTGGTCGTGACCTCCCGGGCCTCTTCCCTGGGCATATGCTCGTCCACCACCCTGAGGGAGGACCTGGCCGACCCTGCCGGCCATATGCGGGACTCGTGCTCTCTCTCGATCTCGGATTCTCCCCTGTGGATGTCCGTGATCCTGCCGCCGGCCCCCTTGGCCAGCTCTACGCCTTCGTTCATGTCGATGGCCGCCAGGGCGGTCATGCGGTGCACGTCCATGAGGTGCCGTTTGAACGAGTCCCCCAGCCCGATGGCGTCCGGGGAGGTCACGTCCCTATCACAGATTGGACACTCTATCTTAGCCATAGTATTACCGCAGCATGTTTGCATGCGTCGCCGTCAAAAGGTTTGCCCACGATAAACGCGTTCCAAGCCGCCATCCTCGAACAATATGGCAGGATCAATGACCATGAAGCGCCATATCTGCGGGGGACGGTTCCGATAAGGTCAGCAGACGCCTACAGCTCCTTCAGCGCCTCGTCGACGTTGTAGCGCTCGTGCACAATGAGCGCTATGGCCCTCACCATGGCGCACACGTCCTCTGCCTGGAACACGTTCCGGCCCATGGCCACGCCCGCCGCCCCGGCCTCTATGGACTCACTGACCATCTGCAGCAGCTCTCGGGGAGTGGACATGCACGGGCCTCCTGCCACCACCACGGGGACGGGGCAGCCCCTCGTCACCTCTCGGAAGGAATCGATGTCGCCCGTGTACGATGTCTTCACGATGTCCACGCCCGCCTCCGCGGCGGCTCGGGAGGCGATCTTGATGTTCTCCTTCAGGTTCTCGGGCAGCGCCTTGGCGCCGCGGGGATACATCATGGCCAGCAGCGGCATTCCCCATTCCCGGCACCGGCTTGAGACCATTCCCAGGTTGTTCAGCATCTCGCTCTCAGTTGCCGCCCCGATGTTGATGTGCACCGATACGGCATCGGCGCCCATGCGAATGGCGTCCTCCACCGGCGTTATGAGGACCTTGCTGTCCGGATCGGGCGCCAGCGAGGTCGAGGCGGAAAGATGCAGGATGAGGCCGATGTCCCTTCCATATCGGCGGTGGCCATACAGCGGCAGTCCGATGTGGCCCAGGACGGCATTGGCTCCGCCCTCGGCGATGCGGTCCACCGTTTCGCTCATGTCCACCAGGCCTTTGATCGGCCCCAGGCTCATCCCGTGGTCCATGGGCACGATGACCGTCCTTCCGGTCCTGCGGTCGATTATCCTCTCAAGACGAATAGCCTTGCCGGTGTAGCTCATGATGGGACCTCCAGACAATGTCCGCCTGCCATCTGATCAAGGAATGTAACGAAGCGCGGCCTCCGCGCATCCCAGGACGTTGTACGTTGTATGAACCGGAGGGAGATTAAGATTGCCGTGAGCACGAGGGCGATCGACGGGGGGCGCGCCTCACGCCTTGGCGTCGATGAGGGAGATGTTTTGGCCCCTAGTGAGGATCTGGAACTTGGAAAGTCTGCGAGGGATGCGCAGGAGGTCTACATTGCTTATCATCTTGACGCGGGCACTGAAGGTGGGCCAGTCCACGTCGTCCGAGAACTCCAGGAGGTCAATGTTGTTCAGCACCACCATCCCTTCGATGGACTCCAGATCGGTCTTGGAGACGGTGAGCATGTCGAGATCGCCGATGGTGTACACCGGCGTGCCGGCGGCCTCTAGGAACGAGCGCATGGCCCCGGTGGTGAGCTCCCCTATCGGAACGCCCCTTTTCTTGGCCTCCGCGGCGAACTCGGAATAGACCTCCCCATCGATGCCCCTAATCGTCACGTCCGTCAATGTAATTCCTCCGGCTCGCTGATGCTCTCTCATGGATGATCACTCTAATGATAAAGACTACGCCCGCCAGGGTCAGGAGGAGTGAACAGAACAGAGGTATGGAAAGAGGATATCCTAAAATGGCCAAGGCCCAAAGGCCTCCCGCGAGGGCCAGGGACATTCCAATGAAAAGGCCCGTCGCGGTCCCGATGGCCCCCTGTCGCCGCCTCAGGGACTGGCGAAGAACAGGGCCTCGCGTCCCTGAGCGCATCGTGGAGATGCGTTCGTTCTTCAACCATGCATACTCGGGGTCGTAGTTGGCAGGGGTATATCTCACCATTATCACCATTATCACCGTATGCATATCTTGCATATTAGTAACTATCTGCTACACCATCGAAAAGGAGGCGCACGAAGCTCATGGCCAGACGTGGGACTTATCGCAGACCGCCAATGGTTCGATGCCTCAAGGATGCATATGCTGAGAAAGCGGAGGCATGTGCATGACAGCATATCGAGCTTCCGAGGCGAGGGACTAGGCACTGGCCGGCGGACTGGTGCAATGGCGGACCCATGTGCGCAATGTCACGGAAAAGGCGGTTTAACACCGCTTGTTCATCCAATGGAACTTATACTTGACCATGTTTACCGTACCAGGGGCGTTACCATCTCGAACTATACTATTCAGAACGTTGTTGCATCTGCAAGCCTGGGCACGGAGCTGGACCTCAACACCCTTGCGCTCCACCTCAATGGGGCGGAGTACGACCCCCAGGTATTCCCCGGGCTTGTCTACAGGCTCAAGGACCCAAAGACCGCCACGCTTCTGTTCCGCAGCGGCAAGCTGGTGTGCACCGGGGCCAAGACCCACGATCAGGTCAAGAAGACCATCGAGACGGTCGTGGCCAATATACGGAAGGCGGGCATAAAGATCGCCAAAGCGCCGGTCTTCGAGGTACAGAACATCGTAGCCTCGGCAGACCTGGGCCAGCCGGTCAACCTCACATCGGTCGTTATCTCCCTGGGCCTAGAGCGGGTGGAGTACGAGCCGGAGGTCTTCCCCGGCCTGGTGTACCGCATGACCGAGCCCAAGGTGGTGATCCTCCTGTTCGGATCCGGCAGGCTGGTGTGCACCGGGGCCAGACAGCCGTCGGATGTGGAAGAGGCTGTCAAGAAGATCACCGAGGAACTACGCTCGGCCGAACTGCTTATCTGAACGCCGGAACAGCGGAGCGGCTGGTACGACATATCATCCTGACGTGACGGAGGGTTGGATTGTCCTACCGTGATGATCTGAGAGGCTACTATACCCTCGGGAGAAAAGAGGCCCCGGGGATCGCAGCGTGCATCATCCTGGCCATGATCTCGTACATTGTCACGAGGGGGACGCTGTTCGAGAACGGCCCCCGTGTGCTGCCCGCCGAGCTGTTCGTCAGCGATCCCGTATTCTCAGCCCTGGCCAAGGTGGGCCCCATCGTCCTCGCGCTGTTGCTGGGGCTGCCCATCGCCTTAAGGCCGCTATCCCCCGGAGCGTCATACTCGAGCAAGTACCTCCTCCGTGTGGCCATCGCGCTCATGGGGGCGCGCGTTACCGTCGATGTGCTCTCCAGAGCGTCCCCCGTCGGCATGGTCATCATCCTGGCGGCGATGGCGTTCACCATTGGCTTGGCCTTCCACCTCGGCAACAGATGGAGGCTGGAACGCGATGCTTCTGCCCTCATCGGCACCGGCAACGCGGTATGTGGCGTCTCCGCCTGCATGTGCGTTGCGCCGGTCGTCGGGGCAAAGCCTCACAACCTCCACGCCGTCATCGGCGTGATCAGCCTGCTCGGCCTGGTGGGCGTGTTCTTCGTACCCTGGCTCGCCACGGTGGTTGGCCTGGACGATGCTCAATCGGCCGTGTTGATCGGCGGCTCGCTGCATGAGATCGGGAACGTCGTCCCAGCGGCGGAACTCTACTCCAGCGCCCTGGGGGGCGGGGACATCCTGGGCCTGGTGCTGGCATACAAGATGGTCCGGGTGGCCATGCTGGTGGCGGTCGCCTATTATCTGGCGCGTCTGTCCTCCCAGCAGGCCGGGACCATAGTGGAGGGCATGCCGGTCAAACCGCAGGGGTTCCTGCTGGTGTTCGTGGCGGTGGCCGTCGCGGTCTCCCTGCTGCTGGTCCTAGAACCTCAGATGGGCGACTCCGTAAGGACGGCGCTTATCAACGTGTCAGCCTCCGTGCTCACGGTCGCCATGGCCGGGGTGGGACTGGCCATGGACCTCCGGCAGACCATTAGCGCGGGGAGGCGCCTCCTGCCGCTCACCGGAGTGGTCTGGCTTGCCCAGCTCGCTTTTCTCCTGGCGTTCACCATGCTACTGGTCTGAGCGGTCGGGCAAGGCAGGTATCGGAAGTCATCGAGGACGCGCCATCATAGTAGTAGAAAGAGGAGGTATTTGGCCGCCTGCGCAATGAAGTGCTCTCCGAGGGGGCTTGCTTGTGCAGTGCGGCGCATAAGGGCACGTTCCCGGTGATTGCGGGTGGCCCTCACCAACCGCCTCATCTCGTCCTGCGTCAGACAGGTGGGCAGCTTGCGGGAGCCACGGGGCTTGCGGAACTTGAAGAAGTCGCCCGCCTCGTTCCGGACGTCCCGAAACACCAGGTAGAGTTCGAGGCCGCGTAGCAGATGCCTCTTGTGCCCTTGGAACGATCGCCCTTCACGATCCACGCCTGCATGTGGGCCACATCGGCGGGGGTGGGGTGGAGCACACCGGTCCGCACCATGAGGTGGTTCACGTTGTACGCTATGTAGAGGGCGTAGCGTTCGTCCAACGCCTTCATGGTGATGAGCCAGGTGTGGATGTCCTGCCCCCACTTGTTCGTCCCATGTCGGCTAAAAATCCCTGCCAGAATCCTTGACAGGACGAAGACACCCATCTTGTCCCGTCTTTTGACCGTTTTTTCCCTTTCTTGCCATACCCAGATACCTCCGGGACAAGGTGGAGGCGGCCCGATATGCGGCTTGTGTTTTTATTCGCCGCAGACCCACATTATATAGGTGTTAATAGAGAAGCCAGATGGTGCAGGGGAAGGGATTTGAACCCTCGGACCACTAAGGACAAGGCCCTCAACCTTGCGCCGTTGGCCAAGCTTGGCTACCCCTGCGTTAGAGCAGCACAATACTGGGGCCATTTATTAACTTTTCCGTCCCTCTGAGCATGTGGACGTTCCCTGACGTGCGAATGATGGATGTCGTGACGCAATGCTCATTCGCCCCCACGCCGGAAGACGTTTACGATGGCGTGGCACCGGCATGATGTCGCTATACCCACGGTCACGCCCTCTCCTGCGCCGCCCAGGACGTCGAGCATCCTCCTTATGTCGCTCCCGCGAATCGCTCCGACCTTCGTCCCAGTGGTCACCAGGACCGCGCGTCGATCCACCGCCTCGGCCAGCGCGCGGTCGACGTACTGGTGCATGGGCGTTAGTTCTTTGCCTGTCACCGGGCAGGCGGATGGCTGTTCGCATCCTTCCCGACAGAGCATGTGGGATGGCATGTGGCTGGCCGCCAGCACGCCCTGGACGCTGTCGATCAGCTGCACGGCATCGGCGGGAAGTGCATCAACCATCTTCAGAAGGGGGCCTCCGAAGGGGACGATGGGCCTGTAGGACCTGAGCGACCGTGCCATGGCCAGGCGGGCAACGAGGTGCCCCGGCGCGGCGGGCACCACTTGATCGGGGGTCCATCGCTGCAGAACATCCGCCAGGACATCGATCCCGTCCCCTTTCATGTATAGCGCCTGCCCCTCACCGCAGTCCAGGACCTCATCGGCGGAATCGACCCGACGCTGGCATAACGACCTGGCCAGGCAGTTCTCGTCAGGGTCCACCACCAGCACCCTCGCACCATCGCCCAGCAGGCTACGGACCCCCAGACGGCCGATCTCTCCGCCCCCCAGGCAGATAACGGTCGACATGACATATTCATAATATGCATCAGTTTAGAAATAACCTAGCATGGGGACGTACCGGCAAGCACCGTTCCGTTTGACCCCCTCTCCAAACCTTATTATTAAATATAACGGTGTTCTTGGACAGGCTGGTCAGGAGAGGGAGGGCGGCCGACGGTAGGGCGAAAGCCCGGCTGAGGAAGGTCCCCCCTCCACGAGAAGGTGGCCTACGTAAGTGGGCTGGTGAGAGCCAGGGCAAGGGCGCAGAAACGACACAGTCCGGACCGAGGATGATTCGCAGACGATGACGTTGGTCCGGGAATTGGTGAAACGGCGACTCCCCACCGGAGCAAGCCCAAACAGTCGGGATGACCACTCGGGACCGACGGGTAGGGTGCTTAGTTGAATGCCGCCTGAAACAGAAGGGGGCCTACTACCCTCACCTGACCCCCTCGCTTTTTCCGCAATAAATGATAATAAAGCAAATATTTTTTCAGCCAGCCAAGCGGCCCATGTCATGAAGATGGTACACATTTGACGAAGTCGGGAACAAATGTTGGTATTTGCATATAAAGCAGAATTTTAGAATCGCTTATTTTGCGTCATTGTTCCCATATTGAGGATTATTCGGCGGGAAACAGGTTAATAGAGACCCGAAGTTGCAGGGAGCTAGGGTGAACTGGAGGAGTTAATCTGAAGCTAACGCAAGGCAAGTTCTATCTGTTCGAAGAAAGAGTGCCGCTAAGAACGCACCAGGTGCTGAGGAAAGAGCTCGACAAGGGACGGAAGACCCTGTACATCTCGAAGAATCCGCCACGACTGCTGCGCACGCAGTTGGATTTCGACGAGACGCGGCTATCGACCATGTGGCTCAGCACCCGACCCAGCCCTGAATGCATTCCCCCAATGAACCTTATCGTTTTTGAGCAGAATATAATGGACTTCCTGTCCGAGAACAGCGACGGGATCGTGGTCCTCAACGGCCTTGACGTCCTGGAGATGTGGAACGGGTTCAGGCCCGTCCTCGATGTTCTGGCCCGCACCCAAGAGCAGGTCAACGCCAAGGGCAGCAATCTGCTGATCAGCCTAGACCCACATAACCACTACCCGGAGAAGCTGGTCATGCTGGAGGAGATCTCCGACGAGGTAATATCCAGCTACGCCTGATCAGGGCGAGGCAAACGATAAGGACCACTGATCCAATCCGCCCGCTATGGACTCTCGATTACAGGAAATAGCGGCTGCGGTGGCCGGCGACGCTCACTCCGGAGCATCGGAGATGCTGTCCAAGGCCGCCGCATCGATCCTCTCGCTTTCCGACGAGCATATCGCCGCGCTGCCGGCCTCGGAATGGACGGAGTTCAGCATGCGTCTTCACATGGCCAAACCGAGCATCGCCACGCTCTTCAATCTGGCCAACGCGATCATGCTCGAGGCCGAACAGGGTCCGGAAGGAGTGCACGGGATCCGTAGAGCGGTGGAGGCCATGATGGAGCGGGAGCGCCGCTCCGTAGCGTCGATAGCCGAGATGGCCACGAGCACGATCGCCGCCGACTGGATCGTCACCTCATCCTATTCCAGCACGGTCAGCGCTGCGCTTGGCTCGATCGCGTCCCGCCGGCCGCTGAGGGTGACGGTCGCGGAATCGCTCCCCGGCGGCGAAGGGCGGCAGTTCGCCAGGAAGCTCTGGGACATGGGCATCGAAACGGAGGTCATACCCGATTCCAACGTCTTCGCCCGAATGGTCGAGGCCGGCTGCGCCCTCACCGGCGCCGATTCGCTCACACCTCAGGGGCTGGTGAACAAGGTGGGCACCAGGGCCCTTGTGGAGGCCGCCCGCTCCAATGGCCGGCCCGCATACGCGGTATGCGGACAGAGCAAGTTCGCTCCCGTGGCGCTGCCCGATATGGTCGTAACGGAGAGCGAAGCGCCGAACGGTCCGGGTGAACGGTCCCAACTGTTCGAATGTACTCCCATCGAGGGATTTACAGGGATCATTACCGAGGAGGGGGCCTTCGCCCCCGATCGCCTTCGGGAGCTGCTGCGCGGCCTCGAGATGGCTTCCGGATGGTCATCTATAGGCCCATGAACGTGCTGGCGATCTCTCCTGTCGCCGAGCAGCCGCGGCCTGGCGTCGAACCCTTTATTATCGTCCACGAGGCAAGAACGGCAGATTAACGGCTATATTGTACAATGTCGTACAATAATCCGCATAAGTGTTAAATATCCCCCTTGACTTCCCCATACTCATGTCGATCTCCAAGGATGACCGTATTGATCTTCGGCCGGACGACATTCCGACCAAGTGGTACAACATAGCCGCTGACCTTCCCGAGCCCCTCCCTCCGCCGCTCAACCCCGTCACCAACCAGCCGATGAGGCCGGAAGAACTGGAAGCCATATTCCCCAAGGGCGCCATTGCTCAGGAGATGTCGGTGGAAAGGTACATCGACATCCCGGAAGAGGTGAGGGACGCCTACCTGATGTTAGGGCGGCCGTCCCCTCTTCAGAGGGCGCGGAGGCTTGAGAAGTACCTCAAGACCCCGGCCAAGATCTACTTCAAGCGTGAGGACCTGTCCCCAGCGGGCTCGCACAAGCCCAACTCGGCCATACCTCAGGCGTACCTCAACATGAAGGAAGGAGTAGAGCATCTCACCACTGAGACGGGAGCCGGCCAGTGGGGATCCGCTTTGTCCCTGGCGTGCGCCCACTTCGGCCTCGGCTGCAAGGTGTTCATGGTGCGCACCTCCTACGATCAGAAGCCCTTCAGGAGGCTGGTCATGGAAACCTACGGTGCCACGGTGCACTCCTCGCCCAGCGACGTGACCGAGTATGGACGCTCCATTAACGCCAAAACACCGGACCACCCCGGAACCCTGGGCATCGCCATCACCGAGGCGGTGGAGGTGTGCCTTCACCAGAAGAGCACCAAGTACTCACTGGGCAGCGTCCTCAACCATGTCATGCTGCACCAGACCGTCATCGGACAGGAGGTCATGATGCAGCTGGAGCAGATCGATACCGTTCCCGACTACATGGTGGCCTGCGTGGGCGGCGGCAGCAACTTCGCCGGGTTCTGCTTCCCCATGATGGGAAAGAAGATCAAGGGGAAGGTGGAGACTGAGTTCATCGCCACCGAGCCGATCTCCGTCCCTTCGCTGACGAAGGGAAAGCTCCGCTACGACTACGGCGACACCGGCGGGATGACGCCCCTGCTCAAGATGTATACCCTGGGATGCGATTTCGTACCCTCTGCCATACATGCCGGCGGGCTCCGCTACCATGGCATGGCCCCCTCGGTCTCCAAGGTCGCCGAACTAGGATACATGAAGACGTATGCCTATGAGCAGAACGATACCTTCGCTGCGGGCGTAACCTTCGCCCAGACCGAGGGCATCATCCCCGCCCCGGAGAGCTGCCATGCCATCAAGGGCGCCATGGACCTCGCCCTGGAGGCCAAGAAGAACAACGAGGAGAAGGTCATCGTGTTCAACCTGTCAGGACATGGCCTGCTTGACATGGCAGGCTATGACCGGTACCTGCGCAACAGACTGTAGGCAGGTCAGCAAAACCCCTTCTAAACCCATTTTCCTTTCTTCCTACCTTTGAAGATGGCAGCCCAGGGACTTCACGCCGTGAAGGCGTTCAGATTTATGCCTAAGTACATATATTCTAAAGTCGTTTCACCTTCAATATAAAAATCTAGAAAGGTGTGCACTCTGTCAGTGGATGCGTTCAATGGCGAGCCGACAAGAAGGCTGATCTCATTTAGCATAAACATAGGCCACCAGAGCATCACGATGGATCGCGGAAGGACGTATATCGTCTACGAGAAGCGCGTGGAGGGCACAGGCCGCATGGCCTGCCGCCTGGGCAAGATGGGTTCCCGCGTGCTCACCGCCACCAGGCTGCACCCGGACCTCTTGGCTGAACGGATGGGGATGGACGCCGAAGAGTCCGTATGGCTCAGTGAACGGGCTGGTCCCAGGAACATCCCCCCGGACCAGCTTAACAGGCTATTCCAGAGGATAAGCGCCTTCCTGTCGAAGAACCCGGACGGCACCGTCATGCTCGAAGGGGTCGAATATCTTCTTCTATACAACGATGTCAGGAAGGTCCTGGCGACCGTGGAGAGGATCAACGACGTCGTCATGTCCTCCCAGGCGATCCTGGTCATATCGGTCGACCCGCTGACCCTGGACCCGAGAACCCTTGCCTATCTCCGCCGGTGGGCGGAAGTAGTTGAGTGATGGGGACCGGGAGCGCCTATAGGTCGGCGCACTCCTCCCCAGTCAGCGCGTCCATGCCGAGGTCTTGCTCAGCTCTCGCGCCATCCAGCAACTCCTCTGAGGTGAGCTTTGGATAGGCTTCCCACAGACGCTCCAGGTCCTTTGGCTCGAAGGTATGAGGGTCGAGGAGCACCAGCATCGTCACGTCGGCCTGCTTCAGCAGGCCGTCGATCTCCTGAAGGATGTCCATCATCTTACCGATGTCATGGAACAGCAACAGATATTCCAGGCCGTCCAGAAGCACCATCCCGCCCACGCGCCCCCTAAGCTCAGAGTGGAGAGTCTTCACCAGAGCGCCCAGGGCCTTGGGGGATATGGTTCCCACCCCTTTCTGGCTGCTGAGCCAGTAGCGCTTAGACCTTTCCAGACCATATTTCTGCGCCACATAGTCAGGATGAAGGCGGCCTATGCACAGACCGCCAGAGGATCCACCGACCAGCCTGGCGTACGTCTGGTAGCCCGTGCGGGGGTATCCTTCGATTAGCAGAGTGATGCGGGTGTCTTTCCTGGCGTTACTGTTCATATTATGACCTCGACAACTTCCTTTTCTGCTTCGGATTGTGAGTATTTAATACGGCTTTGAGCATGCTCTTTTTGTTTCTGAACACCATACCACGCACAAGGTGCATCTCTAGGTGTCAGTCCGAGCCGGAAAGAAGACCCTGCTGACCGTGCGGGAGAAGGTCATACTTCACATCCTGAACTATCATAGGTTCATTAATGACGCCGATGCGCCCGCTTCCGTCACCCAGGAGGGTATCGCAGATGCGGTTGAAGTGGGACGCAACAACGTCTCCAAGATGGTCAACGCCCTGGCCAAGGAAGGGCTGGTGGAGGTGCACACCAAGCACGTCAAGGGCTTTCCCACCGTCAAAAAGGTGTACTTCCTCACCCCGATGGGATTCCAGGCCGCGCTGGAACTGAAGGAGGAGATCGAGTCCGTCCCCATCAGCGTGACGGATTTCGACGGCCAGGTGCACAAGGACATCGTGGGCAAGCTGGGCGTGTACCTCCCCAGACGGTACACCTTCCTGGAAATGGCCATGGGAGTGGAGCATGGTAGGTTCGATTGCGCCTCCTTCCATGAGAGTAGGGTGAAGGCGGAGAGGCGTTATGTCGACTATACCGACCGCAAGCCGGCGGTGCGCAGCTTCTACGGGCGTACGGAAGAGCTGAAGCAGCTGTCGCACTTCATCGATTCCAGGACGGCACGCGTCATGGCCGTGGTGGGCATACCGGGCATGGGGAAGACCACCCTCATCGCCAAGTTCGTCCAGGACATCAAGGATGAGCGCAACCTCTTCTGGTACCGCATACATGAGTGGGTCACCCTCAAGATACTGCTCGCGCCCTTCGCCGAGTTCCTCTCGCAGCTTGGACTAAAGGGTTTGGAAAATTACCTGTCCAGGAACGAGGTCCCGCGGGTGGGGGAGATCACCGTTCTGCTGGAGACCGAGCTCAAGGACCTCTCAGCGGTCATCATCCTGGATGACGTGCAGAAGGCCGATCCCTCAGTGGAGGCGTTCCTAAGCGCCATCGTGGGAGTGCTTGAGAACCTCCCCGAGGTGCGTCTGATCTGCACCGGCCGGGAGATCCCCTCATTCTACAGCCGGACCGCGGTGTTCAAGGGGACCGTCATCGAACTGATGCTGGACGGTCTTGACAAGGAGAGTAGTTTCAGACTTCTTCGCAGCCGCGACATTCCCGAGAAAGGGCTCATGGACATCTACCTGGCTACCAAGGGGCATCCCCTTTTCCTCGAACTGGTCGATAACCCTAGGAGCGCGCTGGGAAAGAACGTCAGGATGTTCATCGAGCAGGAGGTACTGAGCAAACTGGACCTCACCGAGAGGCGGATCCTGGAGGTCGCCTCCATATTCCGCTACCCGGTGCTCATCGAGGCGTTCTTCACCATGGAGGAGGAAGTGGCCAAGCATCTGGACGGCACGTCCAAAGAGATGAACTACAACGACTACCTGGTTGACTATGACACCATGGACTCGCTTCTAGGCAAGTCGCTCATGCACGAGTCGGTGGGACGCATGGTGGGCATGCACGACCTGCTGCGCGACTTCTTCTATTCGCGGTTGACGCCCAGGCAGCGTACAAGCTACCATCGCGCGGCTTGCCGCTACTACCTTCAGAATAGTTCGGCCCCAAGCCACGTGGAGGCCATGTACCATGCGCTGAAGGCCCAGGAGCATGACATGGCAGTCCGCATCGCCGCCTCCCACGGGAGGGCCATCATCGCCAAGGGGTACGGGCTTCCCTTCGCGCCCCTGCTATCCGAACTGCAGGCCGGGGCCTCCGAGATGGGGAAGAGCGAGAGGCTTGAGGTCCTTCTTCTGGACGGGGAGGTGCTGGACCTCCAGGGGGAGTGGGACAGGGCCATGGACCGCTATGAGGAAGCGGGCCGTCTGGCCGATCCCGCGGTCGACCCGAGGGTTCTCGCCGAGATAGACTGGCGCATCGGCCTGGTCCATCTGCGGAGATCAAACCTCGAGCGGGCCGAGAGCTGCTTCAACAGAAGCCTGGAGCGGGCCGCCGCCATAGGCGACAATCACACTCTGGTCAACGTGCACTACGATCTCGGAGGCATCATGCAGGACCGCGGCCGCTCGAACGAGGCGCTAGCAAAGTATCAGCTTTCATACGAGATAGCGCGCTCCATCGGCGACCATGCCAACATGGGGAGGGCGCTCTATGGCATCGGGCGCATCTACACCGGCATGATGGACCATGCAAGGGCCCTGAACGCCAAGAAGGAGGCGCTGGAGGAGGTGGAGCGCACCGGCGACGTGGACGAAATAACGAAGGTTTGCATCGGCATAGGCGTTACGTTAGGTGACATGGACAATGATGCCGAAGCGGTTAGGTATTACGAGCGAGCAGTGAAGATGGGGCAACTATCGGGCAATATGTTCCTGCGGGGCTATGCCACACGCAACCTGGCAGGCTCGCTCCTCGAACTGGGCGACCTGAGTCACGCCGAGGAGCTATTGGATTCAGTGGCGGAATTGTTCAGGAAACTCGGCAATCCCCACTTAGTAGCCGACGTGCATCTCACACAAGGGTACATACACAGCCGCAGAAATGACTGGGAGTGGGCCAAGGAGGAGTTCAACATCGCCCTGAACATTGTGAGACAGATGTCCATGCCCCTAATTCTGAGCAGATGGCTTTTCGAGATATCCCATGAGTACATCAACAATGGGGACCGGGAAGGCGCATCTCATCTGCTGAACGAGGCGCTCCAGCTGTCCAGCGATGGAGCGGCCGAGAAACTGCGCAAGGAAGTCGAAGGTGCCCTGGAGCGCATCACGGCTTAATCTCACAGGGCTGATGAAGATCATCGCCAGACGGCGGGCCCCTATGATGTGATTCTTAAAGAGGTGGCAGGAAAACAGAATGCAGCCCCCCCTAAGGAGGGGGAGGTGAGTGGAGTTTAGTGAGGCTCGAGGCCAGGGATCCTGAAGGACTCGATGCCCGAGAAGATGTGAGGCTCGAGGCCAGGGATCCTGAAGGACTCGATGCCCGAGAAGATGTGAGGCTCGAGGCCAGGGATCCTGAAGGTCCCGATGGCGGAGAGATCGAATCCGACGACTGCAAGTCCGAGCGCCGCGACGGCCGCGGCAGCGATTCCGAGTATGGCTATCAACTTGAAATTCATGGTCCTCATCACTTTCATCAGATTTTATTTCTACACCGTTTTCTCCTTGTGAGTATAAAAGAGGTCTTTGAGCATGCTACAGATAAGTTCAAATACGCTGATCTAAAAAATGCCCCCATTCGGGATACTGGCCCCATCAATAATGTCCGCCCACGGCGGCTGATTTATAGAGGATGGCCATTCTTCACACCATGAGCCATGTGTACTCCGGCCGGCCGATCGAAGCGGTGGTGCTAGATCTCGATGGCACCCTGGTGCACACGACCGTCGACTTCTCCCGCATGAAACTCCAACTTATCGCCGAGCTAGAAAGCAAGGGAGTGCCGAAGAGCGTGATGGATCCCTCGATCACGGTCACGGAGAACGTGGATAGGGTTCACTCCTTCCTCACCTCGTCAAGCAGGACCGAGGAGTGGGGGGTGATGGAGGTCCTGATCTCCGGGATGATGGAGCGAACGGAGATGGAGCGGGTCCGCCTCACCCGTCCGGTGGTTGGGGCCAGGGAAACCGCCCTGGAACTTAGGCGGATGGGGCTCCAAGTGGGGCTTCTGACCCGCGGCTCCCGGCGATACGCCACCGCGGCCATCTGCTATGCGGGCCTGGACGGCATCATTGACGAGCTGATGTTCCGCGACGATCATGGCGAGAGGGAGGCGAAGCCCAATCCCATTGCCCTCCACCGCATGGCCAGCCGTCTGAAGGTGCCTGTGGAGGAATGCCTCATGGTTGGGGACCACTCGATCGACAGCACATGCGCCCATGGCGCAGGGGCAGCGTTCGTGGGCGTCCTCACCGGCTCGTTCAGCGAGGAGGACTGGTGCCGGGCCGGATGCCGATACGTTGACAGCGTGGCCGATGTGCCCCGCCTCCTTGCGCCGCAGGACGCCCGACGCGCTTGACTAGATCGTTCACCTGTTCAGCGGGGCCCCCAAGTACACGTTCATGCAGGCCGGGGAGCACAGGTAGATGTCCTCGGAGCCTTCCCGGACCCTAAGAGGATGGCCCCTTACCTGCCTCCCGCATTGCTGGCAGGGCATGACCACCTGCAGGCCGGGCACCACCGAGGCGCGGTCCTCCTCCTTACCAACGCCGATGACGTTGGCGATGTCATACTCCACGATCTCCGGTATATTACCCAATCGGACGGCGAAATCGTTGACCAGATGGGTTCCGTTGAACGTACATACGAGCATTAGGCGGCCGCTGCTGAGGAAGAACACCTGCCGCACTTCATCGTCGTCCATGAATCTCTGCGCCACCGCCGAGAGGTCGGACGGCCTGGCCTTGATGGTCACCACGGCGCTCATCTCACCCAACCTCTCGGTGTCCAGATCGGCTCGGTATCCGCGAATGGCGCCCATCCGCTCCAGGTTGCTGACCTTGCTGCTCACCGTGGGAACGCTGACCTTGACCTTCTCCGCGATCTGCCTGAAGGACAGGCGGCCATTGCTCTGCAGGACCTGCAGGATGCGGATGTCGTTGCCGTCAAGGGACATGAGGCTCCGTTGCGAGCGACGCCCCTATAATTCTTTGCAAGAATAAGAAAAAATGACCGCGCACATTACGGACCGAAACGGGGCGCATCACATTCTTCGATATCGTCAAACCAGGACAGAGATAGGTTTGAATAATCGCCGGGCAGATATGAAATTCCATGGACGGCGAGCCCTGCACCGAGGAGTGTCCTCTCCCCCAGCCGCCCGGCATGAAGACCTCCACCTTCGGCGTCATGGGCATGACGTGCGCCTCCTGCGTCGGAACGGTTGAAGGGGCCATCAAGGAGCTGCCTGGCGTCAAGGACGTGTCGGTCAACCTCACCACCGAGCGCGCCAGGGTCGTGTACGATCCGTCCAAGGTCACCCCGGAGCAGATCGCCAAGGCGGTGGAGGATGCGGGCTACCACGTGGCCCTGAGCGAGGTGACCATCTCGGTCGGGGGGATGACATGCGCCACCTGCGCCCAGACCATCGAGTCGTCCCTGATGGACCTGGACGGAGTGTACTCGGCAGTGGTCAACCTCGCCACCGAGAGGGTGACCGTCCGCTATGATCCAGATTCAGTCACGCTGCCTGCCATGAAGACCGCCATCGTAGATGCTGGATACTCCATCCTGGAGGCCGAGACGGTCGATACCGAGATGGCCGCCCGGGAGCGGGAGAGGAAGAGGCAGTTCGCGCTGCTGGTCTTCTCCCTGACGCTCAGCATACCGATCATGCTGCTGATGCTGGGCTTCGACTTCCTGGGCCTGGGAGCGACGCTGGGCATAACGCATCAGGTGCAGAACCTCATACTGTTCGCCATGGCCACGCCGGTGCAGTTCATCGCCGGCTACCAGTTCTACGTCGGCACGTACAGGGCACTGCTCAACCGGCGGGCCAACATGGACACGCTCATAGCCATCGGCTCGTCGGCGGCGTACGTATACTCGGTGGCGGTGACGTTCTTCCCTGAGCTGTTCCACCTTGGCCACCACACCTACTTCGACACCTCGGCGATGATCATCTCCCTCATTCTGTTCGGCAAGTATCTGGAGGCCAAGGCCAAGGGAAGGACCTCGGAAGCGATCCGCAAGCTGGTCGATCTGCAGGCCAGGACCGCCCGGGTGGTCCGCGGCGGCGTGGAGGTCGAGGTGCCGGTGGAGGACGTTGCGGTGGGAGACGTGTTCATCGTCCGCCCGGGGGAGAAGATCGCCACTGACGGCATCGTTCTGGAGGGCGAGTCGGCGGTGGATGAGAGCATGCTCACCGGGGAGAGCATCCCGGTCGACAAGACGTCCGGCGCGACCGTGATAGGGGGCTCCATCAACCGCAACGGAGTTCTCAAGGTTCGCGCCGAGAAGGTGGGGATGGACACCGCGCTGTCGCAGATCATCCGCCTGGTGGAGGACGCCCAGGCTTCCAAGGCTCCCATCCAGCGGTACGCGGACCGCGTCTCCGCATGGTTCGTACCGGCCGTCATAGTCATCGCCATGGCCGCCTTTGCGGTGTGGTACCTCTACCTGTTCGACGCGCTGGACGTGGGCGGCGACCGCTTCATCTTCTCCCTCATCATCTTCATCTCCGTGCTGGTGATCTCATGCCCCTGCGCGCTTGGCCTCGCCACTCCGACGGCCATCATGGTCGGCTCGGGCAAGGGCGCCGAGAACGGCATCCTGGTCAAGAGCGGGGGCGCCCTGGAGACCGCCGGAAAGATCACCACCGTCGTGTTCGATAAGACCGGAACGCTCACCAGGGGAGAGCCGGAGGTCACCGACATCGTGACCTATGGAACGAGCGAGAGCGAGCTGCTCCTCCTGGCAGCGTCAGCCGAAAAGGGCTCGGAGCATCCTCTGGGGGAGGCGATCGTTAGACGCGCGTCGGCCGACGGGATGACGGTCCCGGATCCCGAGAGGTTCGAGTCGGTGACCGGCATGGGCATCCGGGCGACCGTCCTGAGCAAGGGGGTCATGATCGGCAACCGCGCCCTTATGGGGTCGGGAAAGGTCGACATCGGCGAGGCCGAGAGCACGCTGGAGAGGCTGGAGGGAGAGGGCAGGACCGCCATGATCGTATCCGCCGACGGCCGCGTGGCCGGAGTGATCGGCGTCGCCGACGTCCTCAAGGAAACGTCGGTGCGGGCCGTGAAAGAACTGCAGGGCATGGGCATCGACATCATCATGCTGACCGGCGACAATCGCCGCACCGCGGCCGTCATCGCCGCCCAGGCGGGCATAGAAAACTATATCGCGGAAGTTCTGCCAGAGAACAAGGTGCGGGAGGTGGCGAGGCTGCAGGGCGAGGGCCGCATCGTGGCCATGGTGGGCGACGGCATCAACGACGCGCCGGCGCTCGCCCAGGCCGACGTCGGCATCGCCATCGGCAGCGGCACGGACGTGGCGATGGAAACCGGTGACATCGTGCTCATACGGTCGGACCTCATCGACGTGGTGGCCGCCATACAGCTTTCCAGGAGGACCATGACCAAGATACGCCAGAACCTGTTCTGGGCGCTGGGATACAACACGGCGGGCATACCGATAGCGGCCGGCATCCTGTACCCCTTCTTCGGCATCCTCCTGAACCCCATCGTGGCGGCCGGTGCCATGGCGCTTAGCTCAGTGTCGGTGGTGTCCAACGCCGCCCTGCTGAAACGCTATACCCCGGAAATAAAGAAGGAGGATGACTGATGGCAATAGACCCGGTATGCGATATGGAGGTCGACGAGGGATCGGCCAAGTGGACGTCGGAGCACAAGGGCAGGAAGTACTACTTCTGCGCCCCCGGATGCAAGAAGCAGTTCGACAAGGACCCGGAGAAGTACCTGAAAAAGTGAACTGCGGAAGTGACGCCTGCGGTCACGAGGGCGATGGGGCGCAGCCCGGTTCAGGGGCGAATGCTGATGCTGATCCTGCACCCCGGGAGCATGGCCAGCTTGATCCCGAACCGGCGGTAAGCCGTCGGCTAGGTCGGTCCGAACGGCTCAGGCCATCTGGACGCTCGCCTGCATTTCCCGACGCGCGTCGTCGAGGTGCTGGCGCGCCAGCTCGCGGGCCATATCGCGGGCCTCAGGGGCCAGCGGGCCCCATAGACCTGTAACGGCCAGATGCATCTGGTCCGGCGCGGGCGTTAGCCCCCGTCTCCGCACCGCCTCCTGGATCGTCCCGGCGGCGCTCCTCGAGGCGTTGCCCATCCGTTGCAGCATGCTCTTTCTTTTCTCAGGGTCCCTTGACAGCGGCCCTACCGTGTCGAACGCCACGATGCGGCGTCCCCTCCAGGGTCCGGAAACGAAGTCCTCCAGGAACTCCGCCGTCCGCCTGGTCATCTTGCCGGCGCGAGTTGGAGACCCGACGAACATTAGGTCTCCCGAGACGTCCAACGGCATCGAGGTGCGCAGATCAATGATCTCGGCCTCGTCGCCGCCGGAGCGAACCTCTTCGGCTATGGCCTCGGCCACCTCTCCCGTGCTGCCATGCACCGTATCGAAGACGATGACGACCTTCATGAACCTACCCTCGCGATACCATCTGAGCTATTGATTGATAATGATGCGCATGGGATGCTGTGAAAAGAAAGGGGGAAGGGATTTGAGAAAGAAGCTTACTTCTTCTTTATGACGGTGTCGATCTTGTGCTGCTCGAACCTCTCGTCATCCTGGCGCTCCATAGCGTAGTCATGGGCCTTCTCGTCGATGTTCTTGTCGCCAGGAAGTAGCTTCTTCACCGTGGCCATGGCGCCCATGCCGAAGCCCAGCATTCCGGCGCTCACCGGCAGGCCGAAGCGGGTCTTCATTCCCAGCAGCTTGCCGGGGTTCATGATCTCCTTGGGGTCGATGGCGTTCTTGATGGCCACGATGACGTCGTAGCCCGCGCCGCGGACCGGCTTCAGGGTTGAGCCGAAGAACAGGCCAAAGCCGCCCAGCATGCGTCCGCCGTTCTCCTTGGCCAGGTCGCCGCACTTGTAGTTGAAGGACAGGGAGGTCATGCTCTTGGTCAGAGAGGTGGAGTCATAGACATAGTAGGGCATGAACATGACCGTGTTGCGGTCGGCCATGATCCCGATGATGCCACCCTCCATCTTCATGGACTTCAGCAGATCGTAGATGTCGTTGGTCATCTTGCCATACGAGTACGTGGGGACCAGCACCTCCATGGGCACCGAGCCCAGGCCGATCTCGCGCACGCGGAACTCGTAGGAGCGCTCGTCCCACTCGTGCTGCGCGACGTCGTCCGGCAGCTTCTTCCCGCCGTGCTTGGCCATGATCTCGTCGATCTTCTTCTCCTCGATCGCCACCACGTCCTTGTCGCCCTCCAGGACCACGATCATGGCGGAGCCGTGGACGTGGACATCCTTTCCGAGCTTCTTCAAGAACTCGAAGTGGTTGTTGTCCGACCACGCGATATGAAGCGGCATCACCCTGCTGCGGGTGATGTCCATCAGAGGATCGTTCAGCTTGTCCAGGCTCTCGAACTCGTAGGCCAGGGGCCGCAGGATCTCGGGCCGGGGGATCAGCTTGAAGGTGACCTCGCAGATCACGCCAAGGGTGCCTTCGGCGCCGGTGATCAGGCGGGTCAGGTTGTATCCGGACATGTTGTCGGTCAGGTCCTTAAAGCCCGTGTCGACGATGGAGCCGTCGGGCATGACGACCGTCATGGTGCGGATGTTGTCCCCGGCGGAGCCATACTTGTAATTGCCGATGCCGATGCCGCCAGTGGAGATCCATCCGGCCAGGCTGGCGCTGGGAGCGCTGGAGGGGTAGGAGCCGAGCAAGAATCCCTTCTCCCACGCGGCGTCGTACACCTGCTTCCATGAGCAGCCCGCCTGGGCGGTGATGGTCATGTTCTTTTCGTCGATCTCGAGGATCTTGCTCATTCCGCCGACCATGTCGATGAGTATGCCACCGAACGCGGTGACCGCTCCGGCCAATCCCCAGGTCGACGCTCCCCTGGGGGTCACTGGCATGCCTTCCGCGACCGCCAGCTTGACCACCTTGGATACGTCCTCCACGGAGGATGGGCGGACCACGATGTCGGGGATGAGCTTGAACGCCACCTGGGCCTCCTTGGGCAAGGGGGCCATGTCATGGCTGTAGAGTAGCCTCTCCCCCTTGCTGATCTTGACGTTCTCGGCCCCGATGGCCGCCTCCAACTTGCTCACGATAGAACCTTGGTATTTTTCAGAAGTGTCTTCAACAGCTTCCATGAACAGCCTCTCCTAGACTGGAATATCGAACTTGACCGGGTAGTTTCATTGAGATATTAAAAAGCTCCTTCTTTTTGAGCCATACAGGCCCTGGATCGATGCATGACCAGCGTTTCGAAGGCCTCAACAAATGTAAAGATGAGAGGGGGGCGCTCAGGGTTCACGGGGCAGCTAGGAGCAAACCGCCGATAACCAGTCGCAATCACCTCGCTTTGGTTTGTCGGCGGCCCCGTTCCTTGCCTGCAAGGGCCGTTATCACGGACACCTTAACAGGTTTGGAAACGAACAAGACTGGTAGCCTCGTCGTTACAGTCTTGACGTTCCGTTGCCGGTTGGGCGAGCGGTTGGTGCAGATATGGGCTCGATGCCGTTAATGAACGGTTCGATGTCCATACTGACGCCCCAGCCACATTCCGCCCCTGAGCGATATCGTAATAGATAATGGCCCTTATTTATACATATCTCGCCTACCCAGACGGAAGAATCTACCTGGCATCTTGACGGGGGCTGCTGGACCTCGATGGCCCAGGGAACAGGGAACGCAGGCACTCGGCCATTACCTCGGGAACGTAGAAAAGATGTGAGCAACAGCGACAGTCGGAGCAGCCGAAACCGCGTACGGGCGAGGCGCCCGGAACGGCAGAGATGAACGATGCGAGCTCGCACTCCACGTCCACCGTCGATGGGACGAGTAGGGCTTCCACGCCGTCCGACGACGCCAGCAGATGATCGATATGCCATCGCATCCTCTTCTCTTCCCTCAGATGCCTGGCCACCCTCTGCTCCAGCCCGCCCATGGCCGAGCCCACGTACACGTACGTTCCCCTGGCGAAGCCTATGCGCCCCAGGGCCCCCACGGTGACGTCCCGCGGGCCGTCCATATGAAGCAGCAGGAGGTACGCGCCGGTCGCGCCGCGGGACATTAGCCGGACTCGACCTCGGCGCGGGTCTTGATGCGGATCAGGGTGCTTCCGCCAAGGCGGGAGTTGGAGATCTCGGCGATGTCGCCCAGGCGGCGGCCGTACACCTCCACGTCGGCGATCTGGTCTTTCCACTCCTCGTACGGTATCTTGACCCGAAGTCCGTCCAGGTGCAGGACGATGGGGGCCGGGCGCAGGCTTTCCTGCACCGCCTCCAGTTCGGCGATGCGGTCCTTGATCTCGGCCGGATGGACGAACAGCGGGTCCTCGTCCAGCTCCTGCCTCTTTTGCCGGACCACGTCCTCGACCCGGGCGCCGACCTCCTCCAGCTTGCGGATCTCCTCCTCTCGGCGCATCCTCTCGACCTTGCGACCCACGCCGCACACCAGCCCCTCGCAGGATGGCAGCGATCCGATCTCGGGCCCGCACACGGCCACCACGGGGACCTCCAGTTCCTCGAACAGCTTCACCTTGTGCTCCAGGATGCAGTCCTTGAAGTTGCCCAGGACGAAGATGGCAGCGTCATACTCCTCGATGACAGCCTTCTCGTCGGCGCTTATCTGCGCGGTCCGGCGTCCTTTTCCCCGGGCGAGGCCCATCACCACGGTGATGGCCCCGGCGCGGCGCAGTTGCTCGGCGATGTCGCAGGTGGGGTGAGGCATGTGATGCCTTCCCAGCGTGGGAGCGACCACGGCGATCTCGGTGCCGGCCAGCGGCACGTCGATCAGCTTACCGCCCAGCTCCACGGTCTTGGCCTCAATGACCGGCCTCTCCTCCTCCGGGATTGCCAGGGTGACAGTGATCTGGACCTGGACCTGCGTCTTCTGGATTACGAAGCCGCCCACGTCCTCGATCAGCTCGTACAGCTCGTTGATCTTGTATACTCCGCCGTCGAACAGCAGGACCTCGTACATCAGTCGCCCTCCTCCCTATCGTGATGCATCTCCTCGTGCAGCTCCTCGGCGATGCGGATCCATTCCTCGTCCAGGTCATGCTCGGTGCCGAGGATGGTCATCACCTTGTCATCCACCAGGTTGTGGCGGACCTTGAAGCCCTCGGGGAATATCCTCCAGACGGCGTCCAAGACCTTGCTCCTGAGCTCTTCGCCGGGATCGAGCTCCATGTTCTCGAGGTCCTCTGCAGGAACGCCGTGAACGATCAGTTCATAACGGGTGAGCTGCTCCACCGCATCCCGGCCGTACTCCTGCCATAGGCGGGTCAGCAGGGCGGGGGCCCAGTTCTCGTCGGTGATGGTGATCTTCCCTCCCTCCGGGGAGGGATCCACGATGGCCATGTCCGATACCTTGACGGACGATCGTGCCCTGCCCAGTCGGAGCGAGATGAGAAAGTAGGGGGCGTCGGGATCGGCCTTGATGCGGTAATCGGTCACCATCCGCGTGACGCCCAGCTCCTGCATCATCTGCTTCAATATGGTATCGAAGTTCTGGTATGCGAATGACTCGTCGTGTTCGCTCATCACTGCCCCTCTAGGAAGCCAGAGGACAACAGAGCGCCCCCGGCCGCACCGATGTACTGCGAGTTCTCCGGGACTATGGGCTTACTGCCCACCATGTCTCCGACCGCCCTCACAAGGCCGCTGATGAGCGATGTCCCGCCCACCTGGATGATCGGCTGGCGGACGTCGATCTCCTGCAGCTGCTGCTCGTAGACCTGTTCGGCCACAGAGTGGCAGGCAGCGGCCGCCACGTCCTCGATGGTATGACCGGCCGCCAGCGACGTCACCAGGTCCTGTATGCCGAACACCGAGCAATAGGAGTTCATGTTGACCTTGGACCAGTCGCCCTTGTCGGCCAGGGCGCCCAGCTCGGTGATCTCCACCCGGAGGCGCTTGGCAACCATCTCCAGGAACCTTCCCGATGCGCCGGCGCAGATGCCGCCCATGGTGAAGTTGTCCGGTATCCCGTCCCTGACGGTGATGGCCTTGTTGTCCATCCCTCCGATGTCGATGATGGTGGCCTCGCCCCTCTGGCGGTCGGCCAGCCACACCGCTCCCTTGGAGTTGGTCGTCAGCTCCTCCTGGACGAGGTTGGCGTCCAGCTTCCTGCCGATCAGGAAGCGACCGTAGCCGGTCACGCCGATGCCCTCAAGATTGTTGAACTTAATGCCCGCCTCGGCCATCGCCTGGTCCAGCACCTCCTGCGCCGAGGCCATGACCTCGCCGGTGGGCGTCCAGGCCTTCCCGATGATCTTGTTGTCCTGCAGGATCATTGCCTTGGTGGTCGAGGAGCCGGAGTCGATGCCGGCCGTGAGGCCGACCTGCCGCTCCCTTGCCAGCAGCTCCTTCTTCGCGACAATGGTCACCAGGGCCTCCATCCTGGTGAGGAGCTGGGCGGCCTTCAGCCGCTCCGTGAAAGAGTACGTCACGACCGGCAGGCGTGCATGCTCCTGCAGGTATCTCCGCACCTCGTTCCTTACCAGGGCGCCCTCGGCACAGCGGAAGCATGTGGCGATGAACACCGCGTCGGCGTCGTAGTGGCCGTCCGCCAGGGCCTTGGCGCGGGCTATCATGAGCTTCAGCTGCGGCGACACGGGATCGAAGCCGAAATCGTCCACCGCGCGGTTGATGTCATCATAGCTCACATCGGGATATACCATCTTGCCGCCCACGGTGGCTGCCGCGTTCTCTATCTCCGACTGTATGCCGCTGTACTCAGTGCCGCAGGATATCTGGGCGATCTTAATGCTGCTCATTTCAAGCCCTCCAGGAAGGTCTTGATCTTGGTGACCATGATCTTTCCCTCATCCTCGTTCTCAGGGTACTCGACCTCCAGTGTGGGGATGTTCTTCTTGCGGATCCTGTGTATGAGCAGGAGGTTGGTGCGGTGGCAGCCCACGCATCCGAAGGTGAACGGCGTGTTGTGCATGATGATGGCGGCCTCGGCCTCGTCCACCATCGGGCCCCAGATGGCCATGCGGCCACGGATGCCGGAAGGCACCTCGATGCCAGCATATTTCAGGCCCTTGGTGACGTCCTTGAGGGTTACGTTCAACGGCGGAGACTCCATCTCCCTTGCGGTAACACGATCGCGCAGCTCCGCCATGACGCTCAGCGGCTGGTGCCCGAACCTCTCCACGAGATCGTAGAGGATGAGGCTGTTGGGCGGCATGATAAAGATCTTCATCTGTTGTCCTCCTCAGCTATCTGCATGAGCTTCTCCACGGAGAGCTTCTTTCGCGGCGGCTTCTCCGGACAGACCTCCCCGCCCTCAGCGGCACACAGGCCAGCCTCGATGAACGGGAGGTCCTTCCACTCCTTCTCCATCTGATTGAAGCCCGGTCGGGAGCCATGGTGGGCCCTGCACCGCCGCTCATCGCCGATGGGGTATGCCCTCACCTTGATGAATATCCGGTTGGGATCGAGCTTTCGCACCTCGGGGACGATCTTGCCTATCAGTTCCTTGTCCCCCTCAATGTTGGCGCCGTAGCACGTCTCCTTGATCGTTATCTCATACCCCAGTCCATGGATGAAACGCGACAGCTGGTCGGGCGTGAGCTCCGAGGTAGGGGCGATCATGATCATTCTTGTTTCGGTCTCTTTGCTCGTGGTCTTCCCCCCTTCTTCCTTGACCGTTCAGCCTTCTCCCCGCCTTCTGCGGCAGGGCCATCAGCGGGCGCCTCTGGAGCATCGTGAACGACCGGTGTGAGGATCGCCGCTCCTGCCTCCCGGGATTCCTTGAGATATACTATATCCCCATCCTTGATGCCCCTCATCAGTAGCTCGAGCTTGGAGACTATCCTGCCTGCCACGTTGGTGCCGTAGGCCTCCTCCCCCGTGGGGCCGAACTCCTCGCTGTCCTCCAGGCGAATGCCGATCGAACCGCGGTTGGGTCGGGACATGTTGGTGACTGCCAGCTGGCCGCGGAAGGAGCCCTCTTCAGAGAAGCTCTTCTCGGGCAGGAGGACCGACGCCTCCGATGGATTGCCGACGAAAGTGATCATGGGCATGTCTTCGAATGTGAAGAAGACCTTCAGGGTGCCTATGGGCTTGTGGTCCAGGCCGGCCATCTTGCGGACGTAGTGCGATGTTGTTGGGGAACCGACGTCATCGGCCTCCCACAGCACCACCTTGTCGCGGTGGATGCCGAAGGTCTCCACCTCGCCACCGGGCCTTATCTCCATGGTGAGCTCCGGCTCCTGCTCGGCTACGATGGCATCGTCGTCGGCCAGGCCGGTCCTCTTCTGCACCGCTCCGGCGGCCGCGAGGAACTTACCGGCCTCGGCCTGGGTCATACCAATGGACATGATGCGGGATGGGTTCGGACGCACCGTCACCTCGGAGCCCTTGTGGACCATGCGGACGATCTCCTGTCCGTTGGTCACTTTGCCCACATGGCTGTGGTTAGGCGACAGCTGGCGCCTCTCACGGTAGAAGTATATGCGGCCGGTGCCCGACCCTGAGTTCCTCACCGTGACGTCACCGGCCTCGCGCACGGTGGCGTTCTCCGGCACCAGGGTCACGTCCATTCTCTGCGAGTTCGCCGAGTAGGTCTCGGTGCGGTCGGTTATCTTCAACCGTCCATCGCCAGCTACCACGAGGAACTGCTCGCACCCGATGGGCGAGGCCCTATCCAGATCGACCGCGACATAGGTGTCGACCGCCATGCCGTCCTCCAGCACGGTGGACATGTCCATGGTGAGGAAGGCATCGGTCTCCGAGAGCTCAAGAACGACAGGGCGGATCCCGAGGATCGGGTCGCCCTCATGGAGGCTGTCAAGAAGGAAGCGTCCGCGAGTGACCTTTCCGAACTTCCCCCCGTTCCCGTCAACGCCGTAGACGCCGCTCTGGTCGATGCGGGAGATCATGATGTATGTGGAGCTGTTATCGAAACCCCCCAGGGTGAAGAAGCAATCATACCTTGAGTAATCGTGCCTGTCCCGGGAGACCTCAAGGTCCGTGGGGAACGAGCCGTAGGCGATCACCTTGGACGATTTCCAGCGGATGTTGACCTCGGTGAGCTGGGACACGAGCTCGCGGAACCTCCTGCCATGCTCCGAGTCATCTATGCGGATGACGAATGAGCCACGGGGAGTGGTGACCTCGAACTCTGGCGTCCCCTTCTGTATGGAGCTCGCCGGTCGCGTCAATGCTATCTGGGTGCCTTCTAGATAAGGTTCGCCCTTGATCGCGTCGCCGAGGACGGTGCCCTCCGGAACCTCGATATCTCTACCATTCAGTCGGATCAGCATCTAGTCCCCCACGGATATGATGAGGGAATTAATAGCCTTTCCCCGCACTGGAGCGGAGGTTCAGGCAAATCATCATATCCCATCTGAACGATGTATTCGACCGTGGCAACGGAACGCGAAGCGATCTTGGCCAACGTGGAGAAGACGGTGCTCGAGATCCCGGGGGTGGAAGCGATGAGGTTCCTAGGGCCGGAGCTGAAGGAGGAGATCACCCGGCTTGAGCTCCTCGCGGAGCAGAACGGCGCCTGCGGCGGTCTTATGCCATTCCGCAACGGTGGTGTGTGGGCGGCGCTCTCCCGGGAGGTGAGCCTCATCGTGGTGGGCAACGCCCATTTCATCATCCACAACGAGGGGCTCCTGTACATGATGGACACCTCCGGACAGGTGATCGGAGAATATGTTCCCCCTCACCTCAAGGAGCAGTTCGTGAAGGACCATCCAGACGCGAACTTCCTCTCCGACGATTTCGCGCTCCTTTCCGATGTGACGGTCAGGGGCGAACCTTACTTCCTCATAGACGAGATCGACTTCCCGTACCTGGAGAAGGTAAAAGGCATAACCAGGCTGACCTCGGGCAGCGTGTCCACGATGTCCGACGACAGGGTGCGCTCGCTCATGGGGTGCGAGGGCCCGGAGCTCTGGACCCATCTGGTAGGGTTCGATCTTCTGCCGTGATCAAAGGTTCCTGCGCACCTTGGAGACGATCTCATCCAGCTTGTGCTGCGGGCTCGTGGTCCCCCGGACGACGCCTGTGACGATGTCCACGATCTCGCCCTTGGTGCCGATGTCCTCCTTCCGGGGGCGGACCATGCGGGTCTTGACGCCGATGCGGGCAAAGTCCTCGAAGTCCACCGGGGCCTGGCACACCACGACCGCCGGTATGTCGACATTTCTCAGAATGAGGCGAGCCTTGTAGATGATATGGTTCCTGACGTTTCCCAGGTGTATGAGGGCGAGCTTGAACTGCTGTATCCGGTCGACCTCGATCTGATCCAGCCCGAAGATGGAGCTTGTGCTCATGTCCGGCGCATCGGCCGGGACGCCGGAGCCGGCCGTCACCACGATGACGCTGGTGTCGATCCCTTCCTCGCGAAGCGCGTAGGTGATCTCGCACACCGGCTTGGTGATGTGCCTCTTACCGGGGCCCATGGCCACCGCCACCACGTCCCTTCCGCTCTCCGATATCGTAGCTCGCTGCGCCAGTCCCCCGCCGACCCCAAGCCCGCGGGACTCCCGGCATTCAACGAAGCTCATGTGGCGTCCGATCTTGTCCTTCATTCCTCGGCACCGCCTTCTCCCTCGGCACCGCCCTCGAGCATGACATGGACCTCGCCCTCGGTGAGATGGGCCACTATTTCCTCCGGCTTGCCGATGGAGACCACCTTGCCATCCTTCATGAAGACGGCGCGATCGCAGCAGTTCATGACGAAGTCCATATCGTGTGAGACTATCAGGAACGTCTCGCCCAGCTCCTTGCGGGCGTTGAGGACCGACTTTGCCACCGACAGCTTGGTGATGGGGTCCATCGTACCGGTCGGCTCGTCGAGGATGACCAGCCTAGGCTCGCGTATGAGCACCTGGGCCAGGGCGATCCTTTGTTTTTCGCCGACCGACAGCGTGTCAGGGTAGGCATACAGCATGCGGTCGACCTGATGACGAGTGAACCCCACGGCCATGAGCGTCTGTATCGCCTTCATCTTGGCCAGCTCAGCGGGGAGGTTGATGCCTATGCAGACCGTGAGGTTCTGCAGCACGGTATCGAACGGATAGAGGGTGAACTCCTGATGCAGGATGCCGATATATTGCGTCGCACGTCCCCTGCCTTCCGGCCCGGGCACCGACATGTCGACCCAGTCGTCCCCCACCCTGACGCATACCTTGCCGTCGGAGACGACATTGAGGCCGGCGATCAGGCGCGACAGCGTGGTCTTGCCGGCGCCGCTCAGACCCACCAGGCCGATGATCTCCTTCTCCTTGACGTCGAAGCTGACCCCGTCAACGGCCTTCACCACGCCTCTGGCGTACGAGTAGAAGTATCTCTTGGCGTCCTCGATCCTGACCAAGGGCTGCCCGACATCTATCTTCTCCTCGATCCTGGGCTCGAAGCCCACCATGAACTCGCCGGTGACGTCCTCGGGTTTGCCGATCTTCATCATCTCCCCCGATTCCAGCCATATGGCGCGGTCCGCCATGGTGTTGATCGCCTTGGGCCAGTGGGAGGTGACCACCATGGCCATGCCGCTCTCCTTGACCGCCTTCACCAGCGTCTCGTGCACCATGTCAGCCGTCTGGGGGTCCAATGTTCCCGTCGGCTCGTCGGCCAGGAACAACAGCGGGTCGCGGGCCAGCTGGCGGGCCAGCACGCACCTCTGCTTCTCCCCTCCCGACAGGTCGCGGGCGATGTGCATCACGCGGTGCTCGAGCCTGACCATCTTCAGCAGCTCGAGGGAGCGATCCACCTTGCGCCTGTCGTCCATCTCCGGACCGAGGGCCTCGAAGATGTTCTCCAGCACCGACATGTCGCCGAACAGGGCGAACGTTCTCTGGAGCATGATCGCGATGTGGCGGCGGACGGCTATGCGCATGGGGTCATCCGAGTCAAGGGCCCAGAAGTCCACCTCCCTGACCTCCATCTTGGCCCCGCACTTCCCGCATTCCCTGCCCGGGAACGGAAGGTCCAGCCAGCCGCAGGCGTCGCAGGAGTTGAACCGGTATATCACCGAGCCGGCGTCGGGGCGGTATTCCTCGGTCCCCCGCAACATATTGATGAGGACCGACTTGCCGGCGCCGCTCCTCCCGATGAGCCCGAGGATCTCGCCTGTATGAATGGTAGCGCTGATATCCCTGAGAACGTAGGAACCGCCAAACTTCTTGCTGACGTTGTTGACGACGATGAATGCCTCTGCGCCCTCTGCCATATGGTCCTGGTTAAGTGCTAAGCACCGTTTAAAGTCTTTGTCGAACGGGTACGGTCGCCGAGGAATGGGATTAACGATAGATGCGATGAAAGCATGCCATCCAGTCGAGGCGCTTAGCGGCCTCAAGGCATGTCAAGGCCCTGCTTTCGAAGCATCTCCACCACCGTCTCGTACACCTTGAGGTATTCCTTGGTGGGGGTCACCCTCCGGACGTTGTAGCACTCCTGGAACGTCCTGCCGGCCGGGGCAGTGAGGAACCTTCGCTCATACCGCCGCAGCAGCCGCTGGAGCATGTCGTTCACTTCGCCCACGTCCATGCCGGCAGTGGCCGAGGCGACCTCGCCCAGCATGCGGGCCTCCATGCCGGTGGTGCAATCCTCCAGCACACCCTTGGCCGATGCGCAGCCCGACACGAGCTCCCTTCCGCTGGCGGTGTCCAGCATGGCTTGGGTGGCGATCTCTGTCAGGCACATCTCAGTGCACGGCCCCGATATCGGATAGTACTGATTGGCGATCAGGATGTCGGCGTTGTGATCGATCGCCGCCGCCACGTGGCCAGCTATCTGGAGCGTCTCCCTGGAGGTGGTCGTGCCCCATCGTATATGGATCGGCCCGTCAAGGTGGTAACTGGCGTTGAGAAGAGTGAACGAGGCCAGCGTGGTGGCGATGTCACATATGGCCGTTTCCTCGATCCCTCCGATATACCCCCCAAAGATCGGCATCTGCTCCACCATGATGACGTTGCCATTGTGCAGCCATCCAGCTATCATGCTGAGGGATGCGTTGTCGATCTTCAGTTCATTGAGCTGCGACACCTCATGGCTGTCGCAGGGGCGCAGTCCGCCCTTGGAATCACTGGCGAGACGGCCCGCTGCGGACAGCGGGGTCTCCGGACCCTATATGCCTATGTCTGGCCGTCCTGCTCGGTTGCAGGCCTCGCGGATGGCCCGTATCTCGGCCAGGGTGGCCTTGATCTCGAAGGGCGTGTTGGTCAATGACGGGATCCCGTCGATCGTCGCCATGACGCCGTTCACGATGATGTCCACCACCGGCTCCTGCGCATAGCTCTGGAACATGGGGATGAACATGTCCTCCGACACCGTGGCGCCCGTCGGGCCGCCCTGAATGATGGGTTTCCTCCGGGAATTGCCCCTGCGGGGCTCCAATACCACCATGTCCTTGTTGGCACCCAACTGGATGCGCTTGGGCGCGGTGCGGATGGCCGCCATCACCTCGTCCTCAGTGACATTGATGACCTTTCTAGTGTCCACGTTGAATATGCCCGTCGACACCAGCATATCCACCCCGGCCATGAACAGCCGGTCCATCAGGTCACGGTCGGTGGGGATCAGATCTTCGCCGAACGTGAGGTCGTATTTCTCTTTGATCCTCAGCGCCGAGTCGGGGATGACCTTATTGTCCCAGACGTTCTCGGTCATGTTGGGTCCATTCTCGGAGCGAATGTATGTATCGTAAACGGTAAGCACTTTTTCGATCGGAGCCAAGACTTGCCTCCAGTGTTCAACGGAGGAGCTGCTCGACGGTGGCCACCACCTCTGCGCCACAGGCGCAGTGAGCGTCACCTCCGAAGCTCTCCACCCATTTCGGGGTGCAACACGCGCCCCCAAATATAGTTTTAACGTAAAACATCCGCTCCTCCTTGAGCCGCTCCACGATCCTCCTCTGACCTACCAGCGTGGTGGTCATTAGGGCCGATGCGCCGATGAGCCGGGCATTCTTCTCCTTAGCGGTCTGGACGAAATCTTCGGGAGGCACGTCCTTCCCTAGATCGATGACGGTGTAGCCGGAACCGCGGAGGAACGCGCATACCACATGCTTCCCTATCTCGTGTATATCCCCCTGGACCGTCCCCATGACCACAACACCTTTTGTATGGCCACCGTACTCCGAAAGGTGAGGTTCGAAGACCTTCATCCCCTCCTCCATGGCCTTTGAGGCCGCCAGCACCTGTGGCAGGAATATCTTTCCCTCGTTGAATCGCCTGCTTATGCTGACCATCCCCAGGCCCAGCCCGCCCTCGATCGCCTCCAAAGGTTCGATGTTCAATCGCAAGGCCTCATTGGCCGCCTCGCGGGCCAGCTCCCGATTCCATGTCTCCACGGCCCCCTTCAATAAAGTAAGTACCTCGGACTTATCGCTCAGCTTTGATCCCCCCCCACTCTCCTCCTGAAGGTGTTTATATACGAGTTAGTTGAGAAGCCTGCCGGTCTGTTCCATCCCCCTACGGACCATATGGTCGGAATCAGGTCCGACGGCCTGCAGTGCGATCACTAACACCACAATAGTTAACTAACCTCATTAAGTTTGGGGCATGAGTCTTTAACCGCGTATTTGCCGGCCGTAGGCGTCGTTCATCCCGAACGGATCACCTCAGCGCCTTCAGGGACATGCAATGCTTCGGGCACACCAGCTCGCATCGCTTGCACGCCGTCCCCATGCAAAGGTCAGAGCGGATAATGGCCCGGGGCGGATTCTCGCCCTCGATCTTAAGGGCCTTCTCGGGGCACTCCTTCACGCACTTCCGGCATTCGATGCATCCCTCCAGCTCAGCGGTGAGGACCATGCCGGGATCATGCAGCACGGCCATCCCTTTCTCGCCCAGGTCCGGTATGTCCCTGTTCACCCTTCGCTCCACCTCGGCCTTCACCGGCTCAGATGGCAGGTGGGGCATGGAGTAGATGTCCAGCATGTCGTTGTATGCGCTCATCGGCATGCCGTAGGTCCACAGGGACAGTTCGATGGAGTACAGGTTCTTGAAGTCCTCCGAGGTGGCGAACATACAATGCTTGGCCCGGAGCTGGTGCGCGAACGACCTCATATCGTCCAGCGAGACCTTACCAGTGGTCAGCTCCTTGGCCATCGCCAGCGAGGTGTTGCCGAACTGGATGATGCGGGTGGAGCCGGGCGACACCATGCCGATGTGCTGGGCCTTCTTGGCGTCGACATACAGTCCGGACGCGCCGGACATGAAGGATGTGGGCACGTCCTCGACCCACAGACCAGCCTCCCTCATAAGGGTGAGATATCCGGCGCGCAGCGCGCCTATCGCCTTGCCGGCCTCGGCCACGTCCTCCTCGGTGATGTACATGCCGTCCTGCAGATGAAGGAGCTTATCATCGGTCTTTATGGCAGGCATCTTGATCATGTCGGTGCTGATGCCGCAGTACAGAGCGGCCACGACGCCCGTGCCGGTGACCCCTTTGGCCCGACCGTGACAATCGCCGGTGGAGATCACCTTACCGGTGGACGGATCAACGGCATCGCCCCGACGAGGGATGTAATCGGGGCCGAGCACCCAGTTCTCCCAGCCGTTCCCCGTGATGCGGACGTCCGATATGGTCCCGGGGGCCGCCAGCATGCCCTTCTCGATCTGCTGGCCCTCCAGAGCCGGTCCGGCGGCGGCCGAGCCGGTGTGCACCTGACCGTCCACTATGAGCGCCATCTCTGCATTTGTGCCATAATCGATGACCAGGCACGGCTCGTCCTGCTCCAGGGCGCCGGTCATGAGCAGCATGGCCAGCGCGTCTGCGCCGATCTCATGGCTGACCGCGGGAGGTATGATCACCGAGGCTCCGGGCATGCCCCGGAGCCCTATCGAGGGGGCGGGCACGATATCGCCATCCCGCTCCTGGGGCTTCACCCCAAGCGCCTCCAGCATGCGCTTTCCGGCATAGGCAAGGTCGCGGATCTCGATGTTCTGGAAAAGGGACATCTGGAATGGATTGCCGCAGGCGCCGACGGTGGTGACCTTTGACAGGTCAATGTCGAGCAGAGCGAACAGCCTATTGACAGCGTCCAGTATCAGAGTGTTGGCAGTATCGGCCCCGGTGTCCATGGCGAAGTTCACGTGATCGATCACGTTCGCTCCCGGGAGCGGGTGGCGGGTGGTGATGGCGGTCGATATCACCTTGCCGGTGTTCAGCTCGATGGCCTGCGCCCGGAACCCGCTGGTCCCGAGATCCAAAGCTATGCCGTATTTGCTCATGATATCACCTCCATGGCCGTGGTGGCCCGGTAAGGAACGATCGCCCGAGGCAGCGACAGGCTGGCGCTCCATACTGCCATGACGGCCACGCCTATCTGTAAGGGATCGTGGACCAGCGTGTTCATTTTTCTAACGCCCTCCTCATCGAAGGAGAATGGCATGCCCGGCGATACGACCACGGCGCCTTCGCGTATCCAGTCTCCGGGGATGCGGGCGGGGGACGCATTGTAGATCAGCAAGGCCTTCCTTACCGCGCTCTCCAGCTCCTCCTCTGATCTAAAGGAGCAATGTGCCTTGAGCAGCGCCTCGGTCCGCGAGGCGTCCGCGTCGACCACGGTGACACGAGCCCGGGCGGACGCCAGCAGGTCGGCGGCCTTCGACCCTACTCGCCCAGCACCTATCAGGAGGACGTCCTTACCATCCAGCGGCCCGGCTGCCAGGCGCAGGGCGGTGAAGTATCCCAGGGCCGTCGACCAGACGTTGTTGACGGCCCTGCCCGCCTTGACATTGAATGCCATGAACTCCTCGTCATCGGCCATGAAGACGATGTCGGCCCTGGCCGCTACGGCGTCGAGAAAGCCGGAAACATCGGTGCGCTTCGTCACGTACGAACGCGATCCCAGGTGCTCGGCCACCGCACACACCGAATCGGAGAACCCGAAGATGGTGCTCTGACCGGCGGTCACCGGCACACAGGCCATTGTTAGGCCTTCCATGACATGTTCGTTGGGATTAAGGCCGACGGCCTCGTACGCCAACCCTCTCAAGTCCATCCCCAGCGACCTCTCCAGCTCGCGGTCCCGGTCGCTCATGGCATATGGCACGTCGTGTATCATGTCCGGTGTAAGTCTGGTCATGCTCTCATCTCCTCCCCGTGGCATTCGAACCGTGATATCTGCGCAGAACTGATTATCCTCTCTATGCAAGCGCTCCGCTTGCCCCATGCCTCCTCCGGGGTGACGCCGGAGCAGATGATGGTGGCATACCATCTCGCCTGCCCGGGCGTGTAGTCGGTGATCATCTCGTCCGAGCCGAACAGTCCTTTCCTCACCCTGGGCCTCTTAACCTGGGCGAACACGCCTTCGCCGCACGAGCGCATGACGTCGCTGTCCACCGCGATGTGCTCATATATCGCCGCCCCTGGCCTGGGCGACGGTCTCTCGAGCTCGTCCCTCGCCACGGCGTTGACCAGCGTCTCGACGATGTTGACGCCCGTGGCGTTATACACCGCAGCGGGCGTCTGGCTCGGCATGCGGGCGTCGATCTCCAGCACCCGTGGGAGGCCATCATGCACTATCGCCTCGACGTCCATGATGCCGCGCAGGGACATGTGTCGGGCGATCCTCCGGCCCCATTCTCCGAACTCCTCCTCCGTGGAGGCGTCGATGCCGGAGAAGGGGCACCGCACCATCCTGCAGTCGTAGTCGCCGTCGATTATGACCTCCGTGGTCACTAGGGGAACGGCGTCCTCGCCGTTCCCTATGACCTCGATGGATATGCTGGGGCCCTCGACGAACTCCTGCACCACCACGTCGTCGTTGAGCGCCCTGATCCTCTCCAGGCCCTCCTCGAGCTCCTGCTGGCAGCTTGCCTTCATGACGCCTGCGCTGCCGCTTAAGGACGAAGGTTTGACCACCACCGGGTAACCGCAGACGGGCCACGGCCGAGGGGTGGGGACGTTCAGCTCGCTCAGCAATTCGTTGGACAGCAGCTTGGAGGAGCTGACGCGATAGGCCGTTAGATCGAAAAGCAGGGGGACGCCGGCCTTGTTGGATAGGTCCTCCAAGGCCGTCAACGTCACCAGGTCCTCATTGGCCGGCAATATCGCATCACAATCGGAAAGGACGCGCACGGCCTCCTTCTCCTTGGAGACTATATCGAGCACCACCGGCTCGTCGGCCAGGGATAGCGCGGGAGCGTCGGGACGCCGGTCGATGACCGTCGTAGTATAATGGGCCTTCTTGGCGAGATAGGCGCATTCGATGCCCTGCAGCTTGCCCCCGACGATCGCCAGCTTCATGTTCACGCCTCGAGGTTCCCTCTGCCCTTCCACCGCGTCAGCAGCTCAGCGTAATCGGCTCGGGATGCTTTCTGAACCCCCAGTTTGTCGAGCACACATTCCACGTTCTCCATGGACCTGCTGCCGTCATCGATGTCCAGTTCATGCTGGGCCACCCCGGCGAGGCCCTTCAGGGGAGGGATTATGGAAGTGATGACATTAGCCCCAGCGTCCAGGCGGGGGGCCAGGCCGGCTATGCCCTCCACGTCCAGAGTGGCAGGGATGAGCTTGGTGGGATGGACCAGGCGCATGACCGCGATCGTGATAAGCTCGTCCAGGTACGGGGACGGCCCACGATCGGCCATGGGAGTATTGTGCTGCGGGACGAAGCTCATGGCTCGTATCTGGTCCACGCCAAGCTCCTTCATGAGCATGATGGAGCGTGCCCTGTCGCTCAGCGTCTCACCTACACCCACCATGATGCCCTCCTCGGCCAGGATGCCTGACTCCCTGGCCCACTTCTTCTGGGACAGTCGGAACTCGTAGTCCTGCTCGGGGCGGAGCCGGTCGAAGAGATCGCGGTTGTGCGTCTCCTGATAACATGCGAACCAGTCTGCGCCGGCATCGCGCAGGGGAGCGAAGATGTCGTGCGGCAGGGCTCCGGGTGAGAGCATGAGCGGGGTATCGACCGCGTCGTTGACCATGTCGACTATGTCCAGCAGACGCCGGTAGTGATCATCCCTGTGGATGATGGGGTCCTCCCCCATGGTGAGATCGATCAAGTGAACGCCCGAATCGGCCAGGGACGTCGATAATGAAAGGATCTCTTCGTCCGTTTTCCGGTAGCGAAGACTTTCGGTGTTCGAGCGCCGGTAGAAGCAGAAAGAGCAGTTGTTCCGGCAGTGTGTAGAGAAATATACAAAACCGTAGAAGAATACCTTGTTGCCGAAGTTACGTTCCTTAACATTACGCGCAGCACTGAACAGCATGTCCAGTGAGCGGGGGTCCCGGATCGAGAGCAACGCCTCGACCTCTTCCTGGGAGACCGCCGCTCCTTCCTGCAATCGTTGTACGATCGCCTCCACATGTTTCATCTATTTCAGCTCCCTATATGTCCAGCCTGACCCCTTGCAGGTAGATCAGGCTCCTCCCTACCTTTTTGACGTTGTCCTCGCCACGCTTGAGCATGAGCAGACGTTCAAGGCCGAAGCCAACGCCAGCCCATGGTACCTTGATGCCATGAGCTGGATCGAGCTTGTGAGGGCCGATCGCTCCCGATGCGACCTCCACTCCGTCGACCTCGACGTCGGTCGTCTCCACGTAGACGTCGGAAGAGCATGCGACCAGCTCGTAGTCGAGACCGGCAGCGCCCATGATGGTCGAGATGTGTCTCTTCAGCTGCTCCCGGGGATCGTTCTCCGGGTCCAGCTCTACGAGGTTGAGCATGGTGAACTCCTCGAGATGATTGGAGCCATGCGATTCCTTTCGATAACAGGTCCCGACCTCGAATAGCTTCAATGGGCCTTTCGCGCTCCTCTTTAGGTGACGCATGGTATAGTAGAGATTAGGGGCGAGCATCGGTCGAAGGCATCTCTTCTCATCCAGCCAGAAGACCTGCTCGTGCAGCGGATGGTCCCTCCCAATGCCCATCTTCTCCAGGGCGGACCGTGTGATCATCGTGGGCGTACGGACCTCCAGGAAGCCGTCGTCAACCAGCGCCTGCGCCAGGTCCTGCTCGAACTGCGCCAGCTGGTGCCTCTCCGGCCGTTCCATCATGTCCCTGATGGCCTGGCGGCTTTCCGACTGGCGCCGTGTGACCAGTCGGGAGAACACTGCCTCGCGCTCCTCCGCATTATTGATATTATACTCCTCGTCCGATGGGATCCCTAGTTCCTTCAGCCTCTGCCTTTGCGAGGGTGTCCACTCGATGGTCAGAAGCCTCCCTCCAATAAGAGATGGCGAGAAAGTGGCGAAGTGCCCGGGAGTCGAACCCGGCTGCCGTGGCTGTAGAGGCCGGGCGGTCGCCGGACCAACACTCCATTTCCTGTTCTCATCTCACTCGATATATGAGCAGAGTTATGGAATATAGCTCCACTCATAGTTCGTGAGCTCGCCTTGAGCTCCATAAGGTCGTCGATCGCGGCAGAGCCGCTGATATTGTCCGCCATAAGATGATGATGGAGGATCGCCGAGAAGAACGAAGCGGCCTTTGGTGCCGAACGATAATTATTCAACGGATCAGTCATTGTTTCAGCTTTCCTCCCTCAAGTTGGTAAAATTGTTGTAATATATTTATAGATTTGCCTTGACAGTGGCATGGCCAAATATCGCATATATAAAGTTTGGTTTTTTGTTTAAAACCTGTTTATTCATAATATAAGAACTTATTGATTCCATCATCACTCTTTAAATATGTGTACACCAATTAGTCACCAAACACTTTATAAGAAAGAATAGGAGGAAGAATTTGAGCGACAAAGCTGCAATAATGAACAGTCTCAAGAAAGCTGTTGAGACTTGGGACATTAAGCTTGCCGAGACGGCGGCGAAGCAGGCCTTGGAGGCCGGAATCGCCCCCGGCGACGCCGTAGAGAACGGCCTTGGCAAGGGAATGGAAACCATCAGCAACCTGTTCGATGAGGCCAAGATCTTTTTGCCTCAGGTTCTGGCAGCCTCCGCGGCTATGGAGAAGGCCTTGACCGTCTTCGAGCCCGTAATGACCAAGGGCGCCACGGCATCCCGCGGCACTGTGGTCATCGCCACTGTTCTCGGTGACATCCACGAGATCGGCAAGAACGTGGTGGCCGCCATGCTGAAGGGCGCTGGCTACACCGTAGTGGACCTCGGAAGGGACGTACCCCCAGAGAAGTTCATAGAGGCCGCGCAGGAGAACAACGCTGACGTCGTCGGTGCTTCCGCTCTGATGACCACCACCGTGGTGGTGCAGAAGGACATCGTTGACCTTCTGAAGGAAGCGAAGCATCCCGCGAAGACCATATTCGGCGGCGCTCCCGCATCTGCTGAGTGGGTCGAGAGCATTGGTGGGGACCAGTACTGCCCATCCGGTGCTGAGGCCGTGGAGATGGTCAACAACCTGGTGAAGGGGTGAAAAAATGGCTGCTGTAAGACCACTTAACGTCTTTGACGCGTACGACCGGAACCTGAAGGGGAAGAAGGTTACGGAGGCCGAGTGGGACTACCAGATTATCCCTGGCAACGCTACAAAGATAAAGGAGAAGTATAAGATCAAGTTCGGCAAGGAGATCATTCCAGAAGACAAGGACCTTAAGGAGCGCCTGTTCCAGGCCGGTCTGGAGATGCTTGTCACCACTGGTATCTACAATGCCGACCTCGGCCGCGTGCTGACCATTTCCGAAGAAGAGGTCATGGAAGGCATCAAGAAGACCCCCAAATGGCTGGTCCTCGGAGAGAACCGCGATGCTGTCCGCTTCGAGCCCAGGAAGGGGAACGCCCCCAAGAAGCCTGTCATCCAGGGTGGACCGACCGGTGCTCCGGTGTCGGAAGAGGTGTTCGTTCAGATCATGCAGTCCTATGCCCAGGAGGCCATCGTTGACACCCTCGTGAACGGTGTCATGGCAACCATCGAGGGCCACGGCGCTGCAACCAACACTCCCTGGGAGATAAGGGCTATGATGGCCGAGCTCAGGGCAGTGAGGGAGGCCAGGATTAGGGCCCACCGGCCTTATATGGCCATATAGGGACCCGAGACCCCGCTGTCCGCGGCGGGCCGTCTCGCTAGCGACTGTCTGGGTGGCCTCAGACCTGTCGATTCCCACGAGTGCTCTCAGCTGAACGAGCTCAAGATCGATATGGCCGCCTTCAACATGCTGGCTGGATGGGTTGCCCAGGGTAACACCATCATGATCGAGCAGATGCCCATCTTTGGTGGGTACTGCGGCGGCGTTGAGGAGACCACCATATGTGACATCGCCACCACGCTGGCCTCGTTCACGGTCTACCACGCCAACTACCACCTTGACGGGCCGATCCACATCAGGTGGGGCATAACGACCTCCAGGGAGACCCTGCAGATCGCGGCCCACGCCGCTGCTGCCATCGACGCCAAGACCGACCTGCTGCTGGCCAACCAGTACTACCCGGTTGCGGGTCCCTGCACTGAGATGTGTCTCCTGGAGACCGCCACTCAGGCCATCAGCGACACTGCCTCCGGCCGTGAGCTCCTGTCCGGTTCCGCCGCCGCCAAGGGTGTGGTGCAGGACAAGACCACTGGTATGGAAGCCCGTATCATGGGTGAGGCCGCTGCCGCTACCGCCGGCATGAAGATCTCTGACGTCAACGAGATCCTGGAGAAGCTGGTAAGCGGATACGAGGTCAACTACAAGAACGCCCCCGCAGGCAAGCGCTTCCAGGAGTGCTACGACGTCAAGACCGTCCGGCCTTCCGACGAATACCTGAAGGTCTACGACGGAGCGGTGGCCAAGCTCAGGGACCTCGGTCTCAACATCAGGTGAGATCAGTCACCCAAACCAATTCCTTTTTTTAATTTTTTTGGGACAAAGGAGGAGAGAGGACATGAATCTCAAAAAGAAAGTCGGGCTGACGTTTGCGTTGGTCTTCGTATGCTTGGCTTTGATGCTCATGCCCATGGGCTCGGCATCAGCGGCCGGCGAGGATCTCATCACTCCAGAGGGTGAGGGTTCCGCAGCTGGCCAAAGCCTGATCGATGACGAGATGAACAAGTTCAACAAGAACATGGACGTCTGGTTCATGCTGATGATGGTTGCCTTCCTGATGCTATTCATCAGGAAGTTCGAGTGGGGAGTGGCGCTTGCAACGCTGCTCGTCGCTGCGGGCAGCTTCATCACATACATGGCCATCCACGAGTTCTACTGGGGGGCTGCATGGGACCAGTCGCTGATGCTTGGGGGGGTCATCTGCGCCATTACGGTGGTCATTGCCATAGGCGTGTTCTTAGGCACCGTCAAGATGTGGCAGTACTTCCTGGCCGGCATCTTGTTCGCTCCGGTGTTTGTGGCCCTGGAGTATTTCTTGTTCACCATAATGGATGCGACCGACCCCGGCGGATCGATGCTGGTGCACATGTGCGCCGCCTACTTCGGCCTGGGTGTCGCGCTCATCGTCAGGGAAAAGAGAGCGTTCAACGAGCCCATGTATACCACCACGCACAGCGTGTCGTTCGTATGGCTGGCCTCCATGATATTGTGGGTGCTGTGGCCGTCCTTCGTCACCGCTCTGCTGCCATCTGACCAGGTGACGTGGGGCATGATCACTTGCTACATGGCCGGTCTCGGCTCGATCATAACCACATATCTGATATGCCAGGCGGTCCAGAAGAAGGTCAACCCACTGATCTACACCTACGCCATGCTGGCCGGCCCGGTGGCCATCGGTTCGCCGCTGCTGTCGGTCAACCAGTGGGGCGCGCTGGTGGTCGGCCTGGTGGCGGGAGCTGTCTCGGCCCTGTCGTTCATCTATCTACAGCCAAGGCTTTGCAAGCTGCTGGGCATCCTCGACGTGATGGGTGTCCACAACCTGCACGGCATGGCTGGATGGGTGGGCGCCCTGTCCATCGTGGTCATAACGGGAACCTTCACCAACGCCATAGCTGCCGTCGGCACCGCGGCACTCACACTAGTAGGTGGAATGATCGCCGGCGCCATCATACGAGCGACCCGCGGCAAGATGACCGATGAGGACCTGTTCAGCGACGACGCCGACTTCATCAAGAGCGAGGCGCCGGTGGAGCAGGCGATCCCGGGGAGGTGATCGTCGGGACCGAAGCGTTCCGAAAGACCGCATGAGCAGTCAGGGGAGGTCGTACCTCCTAAAGGGTAGCCCAAGGCTTTGATTCCTGAAGTAAATCCTTTCCAAACCCCTTCCAAACATCTTAAACGACCATTTTTCTATCAAGTTGATATCAAACTTTATAGGATGGATGCACCATCCAGGTTGGAATGGTCCTGAAGTTTCAGTCATATTCGGGGGGCGGACCGACCCCCAAGTTCTCGCTGTTTCACGTATGGAAGACCTACGATGTGCTCAGCTCTCAGGGGCCGGTAGGTCGCAAGGGGCTCTCCCAGGTCCTTAACATAGGCGAGGGAAGCACCCGCACCATCCTGGACAAGATGATCAAGGAGGGCTCGGTGGAGAATACAAAGAAGGGCGCCATCCTCACCGAGCGGGGGAGGAAGCTGTTTCGAGCCTCCGGCATCTTCGCCGCTCCGATCAACATAGAGAGCCTTACTCTCGGGCCCAAGGACTGCGCGGTCCTGGTGAAGGGCATGGCCGAACGGATCAACACCGGCTATGAGCAGAGGGACGAGGCGGTGCGCTCGGGAGCCATGGGCGCCACCACCCTGGTGTTCAGAGAGGAGTGCCTCATGTTCCCCGACGATCCCGAGGTACCGGACCAATCGCCTCTCCAGCCCCTACGGGCCCTCTTCATGCTAGAAGAGAATGATGTCATCATCGTGGGGACCGCTCACAGCTATGAGGCAGCGGAGAGGGGAGCGGTGACTGCGGCGCTGTCCCTCAGCGACACTACACGACCGTGCTGGAGAGAGGGGGCGAACAGCCTCATCTCTGCCGACACCGGGGCCGAGGACCTTAAGTGCCTTGCCCTGGCCGTCCACGAGCTGGTGGGCCGGATGCCCGTCACCATGCGGAGCCGCAACCACTACGGGGTCAGGTGCGAGGATGGGGAGATCATCGACGAAAGCTACACCGGCCCGGTCCTGGAGGAGGCCCTGCATCGCAACACGGTGGTCCGCCGGTCCGCGCCCTCGGGCGTCTACCGCGGGGTGCCAGTGGTTGTGGTCCCCATCATCCGCAGGAAGGAGGCGGTAGCCGTCTTCGGGGTGGTGGATATTACCAAGGGCGGGATGTTCGAACTCATCTCCAAGACCCGGAAGGACCGCTCCAACCCCTGAGAGGCGCCGTCGGGATGGACATCAGCCATTCGCGTTCGGGGAAATGATTAAGAATCCTCCAGCGATTTTATGGCCGTGGCATCCAGCGAAAGTTCGTATCTGACCAGTCTATGCATAGACGCCGGCGTCTGCCGATTCCGCACCACCATATGGGTCCGTACCGACGACGAGGGGAACATCCTATATCAGATCGAGAGCGGATGTCCTCATGTCAGGAAGGTCCAGGCCTGCCTGCCCCGGGACATTACGCCGTTCGATGCGCTGAAGATGCCTTTCTCCGAGAACCCCATCTACGAATGCTGCGGAAAGGTCCTGGCACATTCGGCATGCCCCGTGCCCTCGGGCCTTATCAAGGCCGCGGAGGTTGCCGCTGGTTTCGGCCTAAAGCGTAACGTCTCTTTCACCTTCGAGGCTTAATCGGCCTCCAAGGGGCCGTCCAGGATCGCGTCCACCTTGTCGGACCATACCACCGAGGAGGGGCCGGCAAGATACATGGCCACCAGGATGGACTCCCGCAGCTCATCCACCGTGGCCCCCCTCTCCTTGGCCCGCTCGGCCCATGTCTCCAGACAGGTATCGCACCGCATCAGGCAGGAGATCGACACTGCCATGAGGGACTTCTCCTTAGAGGTTAGAGCGCCGTCGCGGAATATCTCATTCTTGAGCTTGTACAGCGCATTGATGGCGGCGGGCTGTTGCTTGGCCAGCAGAGAGAGACTCATGGCGTCAAAAGTCCCTGCCGGCTATATTAAACTCTTTCCTGGCATTCTTGCATCCATCCATAGCATTAATAGCGGACAAATCGTTCAACATGGCATATGGTACGTATGGTGGACATCATTTCCCGGCTGGAGGAGCTGAGGGGCACGGTATACGTCTTTCCCCTCAACGGCAATTGCCGGGAGAAGATCTTGGGCATCGAGAGCAATATAACAGCCGCCCTTGGCATCAAGGTGATCAACAAGGGCGTGACCGAGTGTTTGAACAGGCAATATGTCCTATGCATCATCAAGAAGGCGTCGTTCCGCCCGCCACCGGAGCCAACCGTGATGCTGATCTCCGACGACGGCGTCGTCCTGGGAGAGGAGATACTGCCACACTACAAGAAGAAGTTCCTGGCGAACGTCAAGGAGGACGTCATCTGGCTGTCCGAGGAGTTTGTCATGTATCCCGGCAGGAAGGGGGAGCGTAGCGAGTATTTCATCATGCCCCCGGTGTCGTTCCCGGAGGTGGAGGAGTTCGGCATGCTCGATGTAGTATCCTGCTCACCTTCCGCTCCCGCAGACATGATGCTCAGGGAGATGCATGGCTTTGAGGATGACGCCAGGATGGCGTCCATTCTGATCGGGTTCAATGCCCCCGAGGGCGTTGAGCTCTGAATATTTTTTTTCGGCCGCATCTGAGCATCGGACAAAGTCCCTGATAAGAGCGCGAGCTCTCTCGATCTATGGCAAGATGCGATGCTATTGCAGAACCGGTCAGAGAAACATAAAAAGGTGAAGGGAAGGGGTTTTTGGTTCGCTGTGAGGGTTCATCCCCCGCCTGAAGGAGTTATCTGGGAGGCTTTCGCCTGGATGTCCTCGATCTGCTCGCGCATGCGATCGATCTCGGCCAGCTGGTCCTTCAGACCGCGATCGCCAGCGGATTCCTTGCGGTACTCCTCCGGCCTGGCAGGATCGAGGGAGGATACATCGTAGTACAGGTTGGTGGTGTCCAGGAGTGCCCAGGTCCTCCCATCCTCTTCCATGATGTCCTCTATCTTTCCCACCGAACCGGTGTTGCGGTACTTGGCAAGGTCTCCGACTTTCATGGCGATCACTTGGCGGGGATGATGACGGTCCTCTCACCCGCAGGCATGAACTCCCTGAGAGCGCCCCTGCCGAACTCCTTCGTGATGTTCGCGAAGTCGAAGGGCAGGCTCTTGTCGGCGAAGCAGACCTTGATCAGCGGGTTGCAGACGAAAGCATCGCCGCGAGCCGCGTGAGGCGCCATCGCAATACCGGCGTAGCCGCTCAGGTGACCGACGTTCATGGCGTAGTTCGGGTAGTTGGGGCCCCTCATCTCGAAGGCCAGACCCTCGTCGCTCCTGTAGGAGAACGAGTTCGCGGAACCGCACTGGTCCTGCAGGTCGTAGCCGTAGAAGCCGAGACGTCCGTGCCTCTCCTTGTGCTGGAGCATGGACAGGTACCAGCCGTTCACACCGAAGTCGGCGTTGCCGGTGGCCATCGCGCAGGCGATACCGGTGGCAGCAGCGGCGACGGTGGCACGCTGGGAACCGCCGAAGTGGGCTTCCATCGCGGCGGGGTACCTCTCGTACATCTCCAGAGCGTAGGAGTTGACCTCGGTGCCGAGCTTCTCCATCAGGTCCATGGAGGGCTTGCTGTTGCAAAGGCCGCCGTACTTGGTCTTGATCAGGTCAAGAGCCCAGTAGGTGTAGTCCTCCAGGATGTCGTCGGTGTAGGCCGCAGTAGCGTACTGGGTGAACCCGACACCGCCGGACATGTAGGATCCGAGGTAGATCTGGTCGTAGATGACCGCACCGAGAGCGACGGTCTCCAGCGCAGCCCTGGCGGGGTCGTCAGGGTAGACGCGGGTGGACTGAACCATATCGGCCAGGAACCCGAAGGGAATTCCACCGGGCTCGTTGGGGCCACGGGCCCTGCGGGCCGGCATCATGGTACCCATGTTCACGACCGCAGCGTGCTTGGCAGCGTAGGCGAAGTCCGCGATGGCGGCCTCACCGGCAGCGAGCCTGTAAGCGCTGATGAAGGACATCGAGATCTGCATGGCAGACCAGCGGGAGATGGTACCACCGTCGCAGACGCGTCCGACCAGGGTCGGGGCGTGCACAGCCTGGTAAAGGCCCTTGCCGATGGCGTCCTTCAGCTGCTTGGCCTGGTCCTTGGGGAACTCCTTGTTGATGTCGATCACGAAGCGCTTGTCGAGCTGGCTGATGATCTCATCGTCACCGCTGAAGACCTTCACGTAGCAGTCCTCGGACAGCGCGGGGCTGACCTCGGCCATGTGCTCCTGAACGACCGCGCCGCCAGGCATGGCGTGGTTCACGGTCTCCAGGTACAGGTTGATGGTCTCAGGGGTGACCTCCTTGCCGAGCCTCTTCTCGATGACGCTGTGAGCGGTGTCGAGACCCACGATGACGGTCCTGCGGATATCATCCCACGCCTGCTGCATGGCGGCGTTGTTCATGAAGTGCAGGTCGTCAGCCTCAGCGTAGATGTCCGTGTGGGACAGCTGGTAAGGCATGAGGACACGCTGGCCGAGAGGAACGCCAATGTCCTGGTTCATCATGGGGATGCCACGCTTCTTGGCGATCTTGTTGGCCTGCTCTACCCACTCCTTCTTCCTCTTGGACTGCTTCCAGCCACCAAAGGTGTAGTAGTGGGTGTTGACCTCGGTCGGGTCCTCCTTGAACTTCTTCTTCATCGCGTCGATGAAGAGCTTATCCTTTGACTTTGCCATTTATTTACTCCCCCTTCAGAGCGTAGGCCTGGTATCCGCAAAGGGTCCTCAGCCTGTGGATCCTCAGGTTGATGGCCATGACCTCGGGGTCGTCCCTCATGTCCACTCCATCAGCCCTGAAGATGGTGGTCATCTTCTTCAGGTCAGCTTCGGGCAGGGGCTTGCCAACGGAGATGGGCTTGTCCAACGGAAGGGCCACCTGGTCCTTGGTGTACTCTACCTCTCCCTTCTTGGCGTTCCAGCGATACCTCTGCCAGGCATCGAACATCAGACCGTTCTCGTCCAGCCTGCAGGCGTGTCCGTGAACGGTGGCGCCACGGATACCGGTCTTGGCGGGGTCGAACGTCTCGTTGTCGATGAACTCCTTGGAGATCTTCTCCAGGTCGCGCTCCCTCATTTCGATGATCTGCCTTCCGGAGAGGGTACCAGTATCGAAGCCGCGAATGCGGGTCATGTACATCCAGGCCCTCAGGTACGGAACCATGGGGGCGAAGTACACCGAGTCGGTGAACTGGATATACCTGATCCTGTCGCCGGCCTTGGCGCCCTCGATCGGGGTGACCAGCTTTCTGATGAGGTCTTCGGGCTCGTTCCCCTCAGCGAGTGGGGGGTGAATGCTCTTGTAATCTTCTCCAGGTGCCCTGTGGCCCAGGATCCTGATGACGTCGTCCATGGCCACGTCGCGAAGCTTCTTCAGCTTCTCGGTGGGGTCCATGTAGCGGCGCCTGTTCTTGGCCACCTGGCTCTGTCCGGGATAGAACTGTCTCTTGTATGCCATGTTAACACCTTTTACCCTTTTTGTAATCGGCAACAGTGGGCCTGTACTTCGAGTACCGCCCCACCTCCAGGTTGAACCCGAAAGTCAGGATCTCCTGGCAGATCTTCTCGATCTCGTCGAGGGCGCCTTGCAGGTTGTCGATATCGTCGATCTCGACGAATATTCTACCGACCTGAAGCGTTAGCTCGACCTCCTTTCCCTTGACATTTATCACCTTGCGCTGAGGGTGGTCCACGGGCAACCCGGTATGAGGGCCGGAAGAGACCCTGGATGGAAGACCCTCGCCGGAGACATTGACCTGGCGGATGTGAGGGACCTCGTATATCCTGTTGAGGAGCTTCTCGGTCGTATCCGCCGAAAGGAGCCGGTGGGGGAATATCAGTACCTCAGGAAGAGGTATGGATTCAGCGTTAGTACTCGTCATCAAGCCACCATGACCGCTTACTTTAGCTTCTTGGCCTCCTTGCCGACGGCCTTCAGCGGAGCCTTGAACTCAGCGATGTCACCATAGACATCCTTGATCAGGGTCGAAGTGGCCTCAGGCGAGAAGTACTGGGTTCCGGCATCTAGGCTGCAAGCAGCGGCGATACAGGGGATGACGAAGCCCTTGCTGTGCCTGGTAACAACGTGGTTTCCATGGAACAGACCGGGGCCGCCACCACCATAGATCGAGTGCGAGAAGAAGGACATACCGACGGAAACACCCATCGCACGCCCAAAGTCCACACTGGGAAGTCCAGTCTCGTGCTCGAGCAGGTCGTTGTAGTACAGAATGGTCGCGGGGACGGCCTGAGAGGCCCTGGCCGCACCAATGTTCACCATGACGGCAGCGAGCATACCGGTGGCCGCGTAAGCGTTCCACAGCGGGAAGTCGTTGGTGGTGTATACCTTGTACCCAGACGGCAGCTTCTCCTTCACCTTGATGACCTTGTCCTCGATAGCGCGCTCGACCAGGCTGGAAACGACGTCACCGACGGTGCCAGTCTTGCCGTTGGCCTTCACGAGGTCTACGGTCATGTTGTTAGCGTTCAGGCCCTGGTAGGCCAGACCCAAGAGGTGGTACCTCTCGAAGGGTCCAATAGCGTCACCGAGCTCGAACATGGCGGTCTGCTCGAAGATCGAAGAGATCGCCGCAGCATTCAGAGAGTTCTTGCTGGCAAGAGCAACCACGTGGTTGGCCATGATGTTCCTGAGAGCGTAACCGGCACCCTCGTTGTTCTGGGGAACCTCGAGGATGGACTTCACGTTGGAGCCCTGGAAGTTCATGGTCTGGGGGTATCTGCCCCACACAGCGGTCTTGACCATGTTCGCGTGGAACATGTCGATATCGAACTCATCGATGATGGCCTGGGTGACAGCCGCGGCGGTCGCGGTGAAACCGGTGGTGTACTCCACTCCGGCCTCCACCCTGCGGGTCGGCACATGGACGACCAGCCTCTTGCCGTCAAGGATGGGGTGCACGTCAGTGTCATCATCCTTTTCGACCTTGAGGATGTCCTTGACCCTCTTGGCGATCTTGTCAGCGTTGGCCACTACCTCAGCGTTGATCTCCTTTCCCTTGATGTACCCGCCGGCTACACGCCCGGTCTTGAGTCCTTTCTCAATTCCGGCCATGTCTACGCCGATGGTTCTCTTAGCGAGAGAGGCGATCCTCTGGATGGCAGGGTTGTACAGAGGGTTGATCGCGTCGAGAGGCACGTCCTTCTCGATGAGCTTGCCCTTGTCGTCATACAAGTCTATCTTGTCCTTGTATTTCGCCAAATTTTCTACCTCCTTAATTCATCTTCCTTCTAATCGCCCGAGGTCCCCCCCGCGCGATAAAATTGTTTAGATAATCATCAGTTCGGTTGTTACCTCCTGATGAAAATCGAATCCCCTTGCGTGGCCTTGTAAGTATAGAGATGCATATAAGACTAGTGATGGATGGATGGACCATCCATCATAAACAATCGTGATTTTTTGATTGGAGCCAGTCAATTTTTAAAAAACTTAACAGTGGTTTATTTTTCTCAATTTTCAATGACCGATTTAACAGCTTTAATAACAGAAATCGCGTCATTGCGCTTAAAATCTAGAGCCTCGGATTTTAAGAATCCTTCGAGATCCCGCATCGCGTCGGGCGCCAATATTTCCTCCGAAATGGCTAGTAGCAAATCGTAGGACCTTCTGGGATAGAAGGTGGATTTGAGACGGTCGATAATAACCCTTGCATCTGATTCATTTATGAATCTAAATTGGGCCGCCCTCTCGAGGTTTAGCCGTAAATTTATGAGCGGTTCCGAGAGCGCGGCAAGGGTGAAAGGATCGAACATGAGCACGACCTCGTCGTCGCCCTCGATGCGGCCTGAGGAATACTCCTCATATATCCTTCCTACCCCCTTCATTCCGAGGCTATCGAGCTCGGCGGCGCGCAGCGCCCCCATGGAGCCACCGCCGATGACCTTGGTGCCCCGCCGCAACAACTGGAGTATCTCCCGGTGACCCACCGCGGCATCGCTGAGCAGCACGCCGTCCACGATGCCCACGACGCTGACCTCCTCGGGAAGCTCCATCAGGTCACCCCGCTTCACCGGTGGACGGTAATCGGCGTCAAGTATGCGTCGCGCCTCCTCATGAGGAAGGCTCGGCCCAAGGAATATGACCGGCCTCAGCGGAAGCCTCCCATCAGCCGCGCGCCCACGCGGTCCTCATCAATGGCAAAGACCTCCATTCCCGGAACGATCACTCGGACCACGGGGACCCCCAGCTCCTTGCGGGTAAGGTCGACCACCACCGTGCGGCTCATCCCCCGGGCGTTGATCCTGGCCCTGGCGACCTGCAGGTCGTCGAATATGTCGTCCGTCTCCAGATGGGGAAGGTCGTCCAACGAGCGGGAGACGCCCGACGGCGTGAGCCACATCTTGTTCAAGCGCTTCATCCTCTCGTAACCAAGCTTGCGGTTGTTCAATACCGCCACCGTATCCTCCCTGGCCCCGTGGATCTGGGTCAGTCGGCTCTGGGCCAGCTCCAGCAGTGCCTTGGTGGCCGCCACCTCCGGGCTGAGGTGCGTCCCGAGCCCAAGGTTCAGGAGGGCAGGGTCCTGCAGCACCGTGTCGTCGGCGGCCGCGGCGATGGTCGGGATGCCTATGTCGGTCGTGAGGTCCTTGAGATGCACCTCGATGCCTTTGCTGGTGAACCTCTCCACCAGCCCCTTCACCGGCCCGCTAGACGGCACCTCGATGTCGCCGGCGATCTTGCGCCTTCCCTCGGCAAAGGACCAGTCGTTGCGCTCAACCACCTCGCATAGGCCGTGCAGCACTGCCTCCTCTAGATTGTTGCCGCAGGCGAGACCGTTCGTCGACGTTCTGAACAGAGAAAGGTCCATCTTCGAGACGTAGGGATGGAACACCGCGCTCGCCGGCACCCATGTTTCCTCGTTGCCGTTCAGCTCCCATCCCCTCACCCATGCCACCGACTGGCGCATGACATAGAAGGCGGAATGCTGCGGCAGGATCAGGTCCATGGGATGGACCGCCTCCCTGGAGGACATGAACTCCTCCACACCCTGCCTGACGATGGTGTCTCCGCGGACCTCCGCGCTATACCTTTCCACCGCCTCCATGATGGCGGAGACCTTCGCCGCCTCCTTCGTCAATCCTTTGCCGTTATACACGGTGATGGCGCCGCTCTCGGCGGTGGGGCGGATGGCCGAGAAGACCGGAATGCCCACGCGATCGAGGTCGGTGATGTCCGCCACTCTGGTCACTCCCGCCACGCCCATCACGGGCTCGATCCGGGCAAGGGTCTCGGCCGGCTCGACCGAGCGGTGTCCGTCGGAAGTGAACTTCTTGGGAGTGGATCCAAGCTTCATACGTTCGCCATGCCTTACTTCCCTTTTAAATCTCACGAAGCGGACAAATAGCTGAGGAGCGTTGACAGGCCTGGTCTCCAAAATGAGCGTACACGACATCCTGGGCATCAATGTCAGGTTCATCGAGCCGTCCTTCGAAGCGCTGGTCGACGAGTCGTTCACCGGCATCGTTCTCAGCCTTCCTGCCGAGGAGGCGCGCATGGTGGTGGACGATGAGGACTGGCCATTGGCGCTGGCGGTGCGCGACGATAAGGATTGGAGCGCCGCTTCGTTCCTCCTACGTCCGCCGGTGATCGAAGTTGTCGAGCGGTTCGAGGAGCTGGGCGGAGAGGTGGTACACACCACCCAGGACGAGTTCATGCCAGCAATGCGCGAGCATTACTCGCTCCTTCTGCTCGAGCAGACGCCCATGGCCATGGAGGACCTATCCCCGGATCGCACGGCCAAGGTGGAGGACCTCATCGCCTCGGTGTGGAAGGACCGCCGCGGAGAGGAGTGCATGGACTGCGGATGCGGCTCAGGCATGGGCTCCCTGGCCCTCAGGAATCGGGGGCTGTTGCCTCTGGCATTCGATAATGACGCCGGACTCATCGCCCGGGGCCTCCACGCCGGCCGCCTCGCTCCCGAGCGGACCATGTGCATCGACGCCGCTCTGCTGTCCCACTACGCCCGGCCGGCGCCCCTGGGGCTGGCCCTCATGGCCGGGACCATCGTCGATCACACCGCCCTGATGTGGAGGAACATACTGGCAGAGCTGTTCGCCATGACCGAGGAGACGCTCGTCACCGTAGAAACGGAAAGGGAAGCGGAAGCGGTCAAGATGTGGGCCCTGGGGGACGGGAAGAAGGTGGAGCTTTTCGAGAACGACCGCGATCCGTTCTACGACCGGTGGGTCTGCCTCATCAAGGACTGAGCCACTACTCGATCCTTTTCTGGAAGATGTCCAGCTCGGCGTTGGGATTGATGGTCACGCTGTCTATGATGATGTCGACCTCTACGTTGTTGATGTTGGGTATCTTGAGAATGCGCTCCTGGATCAGATTGTAGAGGGCATCGACGCTGGTGGTGTAGATGTTGCACACCAGGCTGTGGTCGCCGAACGTCCTCATCACCGATTCGATCTCGGAGAACTTCCTCAGCTCCTCGATGACGCCGTTGACCGCCGTCCCCGTGACCTGCAGGCCGACCAGGGCCCTCATCAGACCAAGCTTGGTCGGGCTGGTCTCCATCGTATAGCCGGAGACGAAGCCATCCTCCTCCATCCGGGAAAGCCGGCGGGACACCGTGGCCTTGGAGATGTTCAGCTCCTCGGCTATCCTGCCCAGACTGATCCGGGAGTTGACCCGGAGGCATTTCAGGATGGAGATATCGGTGAGGTCCATATACAACCTTTGTAACATTGTTCCAATATTGACTGCTATTTCACTCAAGATTGGGACATTGTTTCGAGAAATGATATTTTACATATTAATCGTTGTCGAAATGAGTTTCATGTGCGAACAGGGACCGTGGGAGACCGGAGCGTCAATTGAAGAGTGGGAAAAAAGTTTTGGAAGAGTTTTCGCTCAAGCGCGCTGGGTGACCTTCAGGTCGCCGAACCGGTAGACCTTCTGGGGGCACACCGTCTCGCAGTGCTTGCACGCCGTCCCGAGGCAGTGCTCGGTGGCGATCTTGATCGTGTACCCAGATGGTCCGCCTTCCAGCACCTGCAGCGCCCGCTCCGGGCACTCCCTCTCGCATATCTGGCAGCCGATACATCCCTCGAAGCCGCCGGTAAGGTACACGCCGACGTTGTCCAGGATGCTGAGGCCGCGCTCGCCTATGATCGGTATGTCGGAGATCACGAGACGCTTAATCTCCTTGGGGCGTACGATCGGGGGCAGGGGGCTAAGGCCAGCGCCCTTGAGCACCTCATTGTACATTTCCTCGGGCATGCCCTCTTCCCAGAACGCGATCTCATTGACGTACATGTCCTCGAAGATCTTGCTGGTGGCGAACATGATGTGCTTGGACGCGATGGAGTCGGCGACCTTCTGCATCTCGTCAAGGGCGGCGTCGTCCCGTACAAGGTCGTATGCCATCATCAGGGAGGTATTGCCGACCTGGACGGTGGTGTCGATAACCCGGGGCACCATGCCCACGGTCTGCGCCTTGATCGGGTCGACATAGGTGCCGGACGCTCCCGCCAGGTACATCGTCTTGACGTCTGCGTCGGTGATGCCGACCTCCTCGATTAGGGTGCGGTGGCCGGCCCGGATGGCCCCCATGGCCTTTCCAGCCTCGCCCAGGTCGGCCTCCGAGAAGGTAATGCCATCCTGGAAGTGCAGCAGGCGGTCAGGGGTGCGTATGCCAGGCAGCGAGATCAGGCCAGATTCGAGCCCTACCGCCACGGCGGCCACCACTCCGGTGCCGGTGATGCCCCTTGCAGTGATGTCGGCCATCCTCATGGATGCTCCAGTAGCGGCGTCGGTGAGGCTGCCGACCACAGGATGGAGCTTGGGGTCCAGCACGATATTGTTCCAGCGGCCGCCCTCGCCGATGCGGAGGTCCGATATGGCGAACGGCGCCGCCAGCATCCCGTTGTCAATGGCCTGTCCCTCCATGGCCGGTCCGGCAGCGGCCGAGCCGCTGTACAGTTCACCGTCATGGAACAGGCCCATCTCCGCGTTGGTCCCGTAATCGGTGACCATGCAGGTCTCCTTCTTGTCCAGGAGTCCGGACTTCATGATCATCGCCAGGGCGTCTGCCCCGATCTCATGGCGGATGGCCGGGGGTATGACCACCTCTACCTCCGACCGAACGGATGTGAGACCAAGATCGCCGGCCGTGGTGACATGTCCCTTGCGCTCCGGGATCTTGACCCCGAGGCGCTTCAGCATAGATTGCCCGGCGTAGGCAAGGTCACGGATCTCGATGTTTTCGAACATGGAGACCTGGGCGGGGTTGCCGCACACCGCTATGCGCTCGATCTCCTTGAGCGGCGCGCCGTGAAGCTCAATGAGGCGGCTCACGGTGTTCATGAGGATGCTGTGGCCCACCTCCGACCCGTTCTCCATCCAGAAGTGAAGATGGTCCATGATGTTGGCCCCCGGCAGGGGGTGCCTCATGGTGATAGCCGTTGAGATGATCTTACCGTTCTTTGAGAGGTCTACAAGGTGGGTCCTGTAGCCGCTTGTTCCTACATCAAGTGCAATGCCGTAGCCCATTGGTCTCGCCGGCAAGAAATTGAAGCGGAGCTATAAAAAACATAACACGAACAAGCCAGGGCATTGCTCGACGCCGGTCAAGCACATCTAGCAGGGTTGGAACATCGTGGACCATGAGGAAACTCTCACCACGCCCGATGTCGCCCGTAGACCGTTCGCTCGCCAAATGCATCCTGGGCGGTCATGGTGGAGCATATTAAAAACAAAAAATGAAGTGATTTAAGGGGTTTTCAGGAGAACCGGATGGTTCATCCCTTGACGGCCTTGACCATCGCCTCGATGTTCGCCTTGGGAACACGGGCCGCGAGACCGCAGCCGGGGGCGACGACGTTGAAGCCGGCCTTCTTGATCTCGAGGGCGTGCTCGGTGCACTCCTCGGGAGTTCCCTGCAGCAGCGGGCGAACGACACCCATGTTGCCGACGAGGGCAGCGCGGCCAGCGACGAGCTCGACAGCCTTGGCGGGGTTGACCTTCTCCTCGATGGAGAGCGCGTCAGCACCGGTGGCGATCATGTGGTCCAGGAGAATGGTGGTGTCACCGCAGATGTGCAGGATCTTGATGGCGCCCTCGGCTCCCTCCCACGCGGTCTTGGTGTAGGGCAGAGCGAACTCATCGAACATCTCACCGGACAGCATGTCGGTGGAAGCGGAGGGGTCGCTCATAGCGATGACATCGGCACCAGCGGCAACGAGGGCCTGGAGGTACTTCTTCTCCATCTGGGCGGCCACCTTGATGAACTTGTGGACGGCCTCAGGGTCGGTGATCATCATCAGGAGCAGGTTCTCGGTGCCGACCAGGTGACCAGCGATGGTCAGGGGGCCAGTGGTGCCCACGACGATGGGCAGCTTGTCACCGTACTTCTGCTTCAGCATCTTAGTGGCATCGATGACGGCCTTTACCCTGCCCTTCTCCAGGAAGTCCTCAGGGAAGGCGGGATCGTCCTCAGGGGCGTACAGGTGCTTCTTCACCATGGGGGTGCGGTCCGCCTTGCCCAGGTCAACGACGCAGCCGAAGGCCTCGGCCTCGACGGTCAGACAGAAGGGGATCCTGGCGTTCTCGAATCCGAACACCTCATGGCCGGCGGCTCCCAGCAAGGCCATCTGCTTGGCGTCGCTGTGGGCCTCGGGCCAGAAAGCTCCGACGGCCTCCATCTGATCAACGGTTACGGACTGGGTAACGCATCCAACTGCGGGCCGGTCCAGCTTCTCGCCCTTAAGTGCTGCAATAAACCTCTCTTTTGGGGTCGTAGAAATTCCTCCATTCAAATGATTTAGTTGGCAATTGGAATAACTATATAATTAGTTTTCGTCAACTTGTATGAACAATCGTTGTCATGCTAGCACCTCTGGCTAGCTTTTCCACTCGATCTTGAAAGAAGAAAAAAAGCGTATTTACCCATCGATGGCGGGAGGCGATAGCGGCCCAGGTTCTTCTTTAGGAATAAGCGAATCGCGACCTTTGGCAAGCATGCTCACCTCATGGGCAGGCGCCCTCTCCGGTCCTCGATGTTCTCCCAAGGGTCGGCCGCGGTCCTCCTCCATATATTACGTATGTTGAAGCTCTGCGGCCCCAGGTCGGGATCGTCCAGCTCCTCCCATCGAAGCGGGGTGGCCACCGGCGCTCCGTCCTTCGCCCGGACGGCATATGGCGCCACCGCCGTCTGGGCGTAGGAGTTGCGGAAAACGTCCACCAGCAAGCGGCCTTCCCTCTCCTCTACCGATCGCTCGGTCGTCAACCGGCCGTCCATCTCCACCATCTCCTCCGCCACCTCGGTGGCGTATGACCTGACGGCGTTGAAGTCGGCAGAGCGGTCGAGCGGTGCGACGATATGCAGCCCCCGGGACCCAGTGGTCATGACGTAGCTTTCAAGGTCGTCCTCGGAGAGGAGCCGGCGTGCCAGAATGGCCGTCTCCTTGACCAGTTGGAAGTCGTTGCTTCCAGGATCGAGGTCAAATATCAGCCGGTCGGGTCGGTCCGGACGGTCGATGCGGCTCAACCAGACGTGAGGGGTGATGCAGCTAAGATTAGCCAGATAGATCAGGTCGGCGGCCTTCTCGCACACCACATGCTCCACATCCCCGCCCTGCTTGGGCAGCTTCTCCGTCCGCAGCCAGGAAGGCGCCCCGCGGGGGGCGTTCTTCTGGAAGAAACCTTTGGCATCTATTCCCCGAGGGTACCGCACCATGACCACCGGCCTGTCCCTGATGAACGGAAGCATGAAGGGAGCGATGCGCCGATAGTAATCGACCAGGTCGGCCTTGGTGTACCTGTCACGCGGGAACAGCAGGCGGTCCGGGTTCGTGATGTCGACCTCGATGATGCCTGCACCCTCCGCTCTCTCGTCGATGACGCGTGATCGCTTTTCCTCGTGGACCGTACGCCGGGGCATGAGAATGCAATGGGCACTGATACGTTCTAAATCTATCACTCGCTCGATGTTAAAAAAATATATGGGAAGGAGGGACAGGGTCCCTCCATGGTTTTTTTGTAAGGATTTACTTCAGAAGGTTCTGGACGACCTGGACGGCCTCGACAGCGTCGTAAGCCCATGCGTCGGTTCCGATCTGGGCAGCGAACTCCTTGGAGGTCGCGCCGCCACCGATGATGGTCTTAATCTTGCCCTTCAGGTTCTCCTCCGCGAGCATGCGCTCGATCTCCTTCATGCTCGCCAGGGTGGGGGTCATGAGGGTGGAGGCAGCGACGATCTGGGCGCTCTCGGCCTTGGCCTTCTCAACAATGTTCTTCACCGGCACATCGCGGCCCATGTCGAAGATGGTGAGTCCAGCTCCGGTCAGCATGGCCTTGACGATGTTCTTTCCGATGTCGTGCACGTCACCCTCGACAACAGCGAGGACGACCTTTCCAGGAACGGCGTTGGCGTCGACCTCGAGCTTGGGCAAGGCGACGTCCAGAGCCTGGTACATGGTCTGAGCCGCCAGAAGGACCTGGGGCAGGAAGTACTGCTTGCTCTCGTACTTCTCGCCTACTACGGCCATGGCCTTGCTGAGGCTGTCGAAGATAATGGTCTTAGCGTCGATGCCAGCAGCGAGCGCCTCCTCGGCGAGAGGCTTGGCCTCCTTGATCTTTCCCCTGACAACAACATCTGCTAGCTTCTCAAGTATTTCATTACTCATGCTCTGATTCCCTCCGTAATTTTCTACTCGGTGTTAAAGAGTTTTAAGGAGTTCGAAATTGAATCAGGTTGCGTGATTATAAATTCTTTTATGGATGGATGATACATCCACGAACTTTGACAGCACATTTTTCTTGCATCTGACCATGATATCTGGAAACAACGATTGTTACATTGTTGCATGGAGTTTGCAGGACGATATTAGTTTGATGAATATCGATTTCAGTGAACTTGTCCCGATATTCGTACTATTCGTACTATTTATATGCGCTCATAGACGCAGACCTTCTAACCCGGAGAGGGACCCCAAGGAAAACAGTCCAATGTCGGTGCATGCGTAGATATCGGCGGCACGGACGTTCGAGCTGCGCAGCATCGGAGAAAGGTAATCGTTCGCCGCTGCCGTGAGATCGGTCCCGCTGGCGAGGGGGCTGAACGCCGGGAGGACGATCACACCTTCCTCCTTCAGATGCATGAAGCAAGGAAGCTTGAGATAGGCACCCACCCGGTCGACCAGCTTGATGGACGGATGCTCGTGGCCCATGACCAGCGGCCTATGGTCGCAGTTGGAGTGGCCATGAACGATGGTCATGCCCCCCTGGACATAACGGTCCATCACGGGCGCCTCGATCCTCGAGACGATGGTCTCCAGGTAGTTGTCGTGATTCCCCTTGACCAGAATGACCTCTGTTCGCTCCATGAGGCCATCCATGACCCGGCGGACGTCCTTGAACTCCTGTCCAAGGTTCCGGCTGAACTCATGCTTGATGTCGCCCGCCACCACCAGCCGGATCGGGTCGTACAGGTCCACGATCTCGTTGAGCGCCTCCTCCACCGCAGCGGTCTGTATGCGCGGTATGTGTATGCCATCATACTCCAGGGCGCTCTCGTAGCCTATATGGAGGTCGGCCACCACCACTGTCGCCGCTTCCGGCATCCACAGGCAACGGTGCGACGTGATCCTGATCCCGGGCATCAGTTCGATCTCTTCCATATGATCATGGTCGGCCGCTCCCGGCGGCCTCCGTCGATAAGAAAATGGGACGCTATTAGAATCTATTTGTAGGTTGGGCGAAGCCTCCGGCTTCGGTACTTTCAGGACTCCATCCGAAAATGACTTTATGAGCCGCTCCGTATGGGGAGGCATGATCCGCCGGACATTCCTCATATTGCCGTCCATCGGCTGCAAGACCGAGGCGCGCTTCTGGCGGACAGGCATAACGGACTGGAGCGACTTCATCGCCACCGATCGCATCGATGGACTGTCCCTTGCCAGGAAGGAAAAACTTGACATATGCCTGGAGAGGGCCGACAGGTTCCTCGACCGCGGCGTCACCGAGTACTTCTGCCAGATACTTCCTTCTGTGGAGCATTGGCGCATGTTCGACCGCTTCGAGGACGACTGCGCCTACCTGGACATAGAGACAGATGGGCAGTATGCCCACGCCAACGTCACGGTGGTGGGCATCCATCGCGGTGGGGAGACGACCACCTTGGTGCGGGGCGAGGACCTCGACGCAACGAACCTCGCGAAGGCACTGGAGGGAGTGAAGATGCTGGTCACGTTCAACGGCTCCTCCTTCGACCTTCCAATATTGCATTATCACTTTCCCATGGCGGTGCCGCGACTGCCCCACTATGACCTGAGGCACGCCTGCCGGAGGGTGGGCCTTACTGGCGGGCTCAAGAAGATCGAGAGGGAGATGGGCATCGCCCGGCCGAAGGAGGTGGAGTACGTCACCGGAGAAGAGGCGGTATACCTCTGGAGGGCCTGGAAGAGGAGCGGCAGCAAGAACGCCCTGAAGCTGCTGAAGAAGTACAATCAGGAGGACACCAAGAACATGGTCCCCATCGCCCGGAGGGTGTACGATCAGCTGGAGGCACGCACTCTGGACACGGAGGGCGAATGAGCTCCAGGAACGTTCCCGGCTTCGAAAGAGAAGCCGAGAGCGCTGCGACCAGGCTGAAACAGGCCGAGAGCGTCACCGTGGTGGCGCACATCGACGCCGACGGGATCACGGCAGGCTCCATAGCGTCGGCTGCGTTATCGAGAGCGGGGGTCCAACACGTCGTCCGCTTCGCCAAGAAGATCGATGACGTGGAGGTCTGTAGAATTAACGAGGACCCTTCGGAGATCGTCTGGCTGGTCGACCTGGGCAGCAGCTCGTTCTCGAAGTTCGACCCCTCCCGGGTGGTGGTCAGCGATCATCATCGGATCGAGGGGTCCGGCCCAACCAAGGTCGATCTCTTCTCCTTCGACATCGCCCATGTGAACCCTCATCGGTTCGGCATCGACGGCTCGACGGAGATCTCCGGCGCCGGGGCGACCTATGCCGTGGCGAAGAACATGGGTTCGGACAATAGAGACCTGGCCGCCCTGGCCGTGGTGGGGGCGGTCGGCGACTTCCAGGACAATGCCTGCGGCCGCCTAGTGGGGTACAATCGCGCGATACTTGAGGACGCGGTCGATGCCGGCCGGGCGGCGGCGCATATCGACCTGCGGGCGTTCGGACGACAAACGAGGCCCCTTCACACCTTTATTCTCTACTGCAACGATCCGCCCCTCCTGCCGGCATTGAGATCTGCCTACCAGGCGTCGTTCCGGCGGGCGGACGAGATCGACGACGGGGACCGCCATCTGATATCCTCCTTCCTCGACAGCCTGGGCATCGAACGTCACGACGGGGCGGGATGGAGATGCTGGGCGTCCCTGGGACCGGAGGAAAGAACGGCGGTCGCATCGGCCCTGTGCACCTGCCTCCTCGACGCTGGCCGAGGCGTCCGGGTGGTCCGACGCCTGATAGGAGAGGTGTACGAGCTCGACCCTCGCCTGGTGAACGCCCCCGAGGACTGGCTGAACGGGCAGGGAATGGAGGCCGATGACGAGGGAGAATGGAGGCCGAACGCCCGGGCGGTGCTGGACGCCAAGGAGATGGCCACCCTGCTGAACGCCTGCGGCCGGCACGGCCGCCCGGAGACGGGGATGGCCATATGCCTAGGTGATCGCGGAGAACGCTTGTCCGAAGCGCTGCGACTGCAGGTGGACCATCGGAACGCTCTCCGGGAAGCGATGACCTTGGTGCAGGAGGGCGGCGAGTTCGGAATAAGGGAGCTTTCCTACCTGCGCTACTTCCATGGCGGGGAGCGGATCGAGGATACCATCGTAGGGATCGTGGTCGGTATGCTTCTGGGCGAGATTGTTCCGACCGACCGCCCGCTCTTCGGACTGTCCTTGGCGACCGACGACATAGCCATGGTGAAGGTGTCGGCCCGCGGCGCCCGGTCGATGGTGGAGCGTGGCCTGGACCTCTCACTGGTCATGCGCCATGCCGCCGATGCCGTGGGGGGCGCGGGCGGCGGGCACAACGTGGCCGCCGGCGCGTCTGTTCCCCGGGGAAGAGAGGAGGAGTTCCTCCAGTTGGCCAACGACATCATCGAGGAGCAGCTTAACCGTTGAGCACCGTCAGCAGGATGGCCTTTTGAGCGTGCAGCCTGTTCTCCGCCTGGTCGAACACCACGCTCTGCTCCCCGTCCATCACCTCATCCGTGACCTCGTTCCCGCGGTGGGCCGGGAGGCAGTGCATGAAGATCGCATCCGGCTTGGCAGCCGACATCAGCTCCTTGTTCACTTGGTACGGGAGCAGGGCCTTCTTCCTCTGGTTCACCTGCTCCTCGTCGCCCATCGACACCCAGGTGTCCGTGTACACGATATCGGCGCCCTTTACCGCGTCGAACGGATCGGTGACGACGTCCACGAAAGAGCCGTTCCCCTTGGCCATCTCGGCCGCCTTGGCCACGATGCCGGCGTCGGGGCGGTAGCCGTCCGGACAGCCGACCACGACGTCCATTCCTACCATGGCGCCTCCCAGCAAGAGGGAGTGCGACACGTTGTTTCCATCGCCGACGTATGCCAGCCTGAGACCCTTCAGCCGACCCTTGCGCTCACGGATGGTCATCATGTCAGCGGCGATCTGGCACGGATGCTCCATATCGTCCAGCGCGTTGATGACCGGCACCCGGGAATGCTTTGCCAGCTCCACCATGTCGGTGTGCTTGTAAGCCCGGTACATGATCGCGTTGACGAAGCGTGAGAGCACGCGGGCGGTGTCGGGGATGGTCTCTCCCCTTCCCAGCTGGGTATCGTCCTGGCTTAGGAAGATGGAGTGGCCGCCCATCTGCGTCATGGCCACCTCGAACGACACCCTGGTGCGCGTACTGGACTTCTCAAAGATCATGGCGAGGCTCTTGCCGCCCATCTCCCTGCCGGTGGTCTGACCGCTCTTCATTTCCACAGCCCGGTCCAGGACCTCTTCCAGGTCGGGAAGGTCCAGTATCGAAAGGATGTCCCTCTTCATCATTATCGGCGGGGGCCAGGTCCGGACGGCCACTTAACCGTTATGTATCGTGGCGAACATATCCGGCCTGCGGTGTCCGTTTTCTGACCGTTCGAACGGCCTTGGCGTTAAATCCAGTCGATGTCTGGTGGAGCGGCGCTGCAAAAAGCTTTATTTATCTTCACGCGATGGGGTGACCCCGTCATGGCCGGGTTGGGGTAGCTTGGTTATCCTGTGGGACTGTGGATCCCTCGACTCGGGTTCAAATCTCGGACCCGGCCCCTTACTTTCATACCTTCTCGCGGATGACATTCTGTCAGCCCTGGCGTTCGCCTCCTGCAGGGCGAACTCCTTCTCCACCAGGGCCAGGTCCTTCTCGTAGAGCACGTCGGGATCGAGCAGCACTATGAGCTTGGAGCCCGTCACCGTGACCGAGTCGCGCAGGGAGTACAGCATGCGAAGCACCTTGTCCGCGGAGTTCTGCGAGATCAAGTACTCGATCCCTTCCAGCAGGATCACTGCCGGAGCGGACCTCTCAATGAAGGTGGTGGCACTGTGCAGGAGTATGTTAAGGGATGCTGGATCTACGCGGTCCGGCCCCGGTAGGGTGGACAGCCACAGCATAGGGGCGTCCGGCGCGCCCATCTCCTCGCGGACACGGTCAGGGTGGCGCCTGCAGATGACCAGGCCGGAGTAACCGCTCTTCATGTAGCTCAGGAAGGCGCCGTAGGCCGGACGAAGTTCGCGGCCTTTCATCAGGATGGCGTCGCCCCGGGCGGCATCGTTTCGCTTGGGCACATGACCCGATGAAGGGATAGACAGCACCTTGTGCTTCAGCACCAGATATGCATATGCGAGGGAGGCGATCAGCAGCCCGGGGGCCAGCAGGGGCAGCATGCCTACGGCCATGAAGAGCATGACGCCTACGAACGGGAACAATGGGGCGACGGCCAGCAGCAGAATGCTCCTCCGGAAGGATGCATCTCGGGAGCCCTGCCGGGCGGTGACGGCGATGATCGAGGCGGCCGAGGCCAGGCATAGGCAGACGCCGTAGCCGATCAGGGCGATGGCGGTGCGGTCGAGGCCATATCCCACGCTGATCTCGACGACCCCGTAATCGGGCAGGCAGAAGACGGCGGCCAGTACGATGATCGCTGCCCAGAAGAGGCGGGCATATTGGGCCGGCAGCCCCCGATACCGGGAGTACGGCAAGAACGAGGCGAGGTAGCAGGTCGAGCCGCACAGGAGGATGCTGGTGGCCATGATGGCCTTGCCCCATATCATCGCCGCCCCCTCGTCCGGGGAGTAGAGAAGGACCACGTGGAACAGGCTGCGAATGGCGATGAGCAGCATGAGCAGGAAGAACGCCCGCCCCGGCCTGTGGTAGGGGTTCCTGGATAGGATGTACAATCCCAGGAATAGGGAAAAGGACGCTATTGACAGCACCAGGAGAGTGTATGAATGGTCCATTGGGTCCGGGTGAATGAACCTGTGAGATTACATAAATCCATTGTTCAAAATTATCATGACATGATAGTAATCATACCCAATCGGTATCTCCCAGCATGATGTGGCATGCGGGGTCCGGCGACGAGAGGGCGTCAAGCTCCTGAGGGCCGCGTGGAAACCATATCATGCGCATAGGCACGCCGCCGGTCATGCGGGGCTCGGCGACGAACGCCATATCGCGAAAGTGGCGCTCGTACCGGTGCCCCTTCGGCAGGCAGCAGATCACCGATTCCGAGCCGTGGACGCGGCCCTGTTCCAGGGCGTCCATCAGCAAGAGGGGTACGACCTCCGGACGACCAGGGTCGGCAAGCAGGTCGACGACGATAAGCTGCCTACCGGCCTCGACCTTCAGGACTGCGTAGCCGAGCAGTTCATCCTCCCGAACCCCGCGGACGATGTAGCTCCCGCCCCGGGAATCGCAATATCTCCAGTTCAGGAAGTGGTGGTCGCGGACGGCTATGATGTCAAAGTCCGGGAGCGCGCGCCGGTACAGCTCGTCATCCTTCTCATAGAAACTCTCAATGTCCTGAGCGAGGAGGTGGGAGCCGCTGGGGCGGTGGACGGCCTGGTGCAGCGCTACGTAAGACGAGTAGCCGAACCGCTTCAGGGGCCCCATGTTTACCTTGCGGAAGAACCCCTCCCGGTCGATGATGAAGCGATGTTGCATCATCGACATGTTGACCTCCCGGAAGCCCTGGCGCTTCGTGCTGACATGATACGAGAGCTTGTTGGGGAAGCCGTAATCGAACGCCACTCCGTGCTTGGCCTTCATCCGGTCCCGGTGGTCCAGCAGCATCCCCATCAGGCCCTTGCCGCGATGCTCGGGATGGGTGCATAGGTCGACGCCCTGGGTGGCCAGCACCTCGCGGCCGCCGACGCTCATGCGGACGGGCATGCTGGCGCAGTACGACACGATCTCGCCTCCGGCCTCGATCATGCACACCAGCTCCGGGCCGGCGGGGTTGGAAAGGAACTTCCACCTCCAATGGTCCGTCTTCGGCACATCGATAGCGGCCGCTGGCCAACCCGTCTGGGAGTCGAGAAAGCTCACTATGCGGCCCTCATCGCCGGGGAGATAGCCCCTTACCACTCCGGCAGGAGGGTCCTGACAGCTCTGCAGCGTGACCGTCATTCCTTCCCCGGCATTATTTGGAGCGGGCAGGATATTAGGATTGCCCCCTTCTGAGCGTTCCATCCATGGGCCGCAGTTCCCGCTCACTAATCTTAAATCAAGGCGGCGTCATAGTCCGTTCGATTCACATGGCCTACACTGGACCCCTGGAAAAGGTGGACGATCATCGCTGGCGGATACCCAAGAGCTACAAGGCAGGGATGAGGACCGACGCGATCATCTTCGCCTCCGAGGACATGGTGCCCTCCATCCGGGAGGACAACGCCCCGGAGCAGGCAGCCAACGTGGCCACCCTCCCCGGCATCGTCGGCCCGTCCCTGGCGATGCCCGACATCCACTGGGGCTACGGCTTCCCCATCGGCGGGGTGGCGGCCATGGACGCCGAGGAGGGGGTGATCTCCCCGGGCGGGATCGGGTTCGATATCAACTGCTTGTGCGAGGGCTCCAGGATAAGCACCGACCTCGGCGGATGGATGAGGATAGAGGAACTTGAGCAAGAGTTCGCATCCTCCATCCAAGCGAGCGGCTTCACGCTCAGCCTGACTGGAGGGACGACCGCCGTAATGACGCTCGGCCTGGGAATGCATTCGAGGAAGCCATCGGCATTCATGAAGAAGGCCAGTGACAAAAGGGTCCTAGAGATTATCACCAGGACGGGGCTGGAGCTGCGATGCTCGGAGGACCATCCCCTACTGACCGATTCCGGCATGAGGAGCGCCATGTTCCTCAAGGCCGGAGGCCGGATCGCGGTGAGCTACTTCGAAGGCGTGGAGCTATGCGCCAGTGATGATCGTAAGGAGATCATGATGGCTCGGATCATCGGATACATGCTCGGATGCGGTTCCCTGGGACACGCGTATGGCAACAGGTCGGACATGGAGAGCATGCGGAAAGACCTGAACGAGCTGGGGCACGACTCCGAGGCCGTCGAACGCGATGAGGTCTGGCATATTCATGCTCGTTCGCCGGAGTTCGTCGAAGCGGCCGAGAGGTGCATGTCCGGCCTCGGCAGCAGTTCGAGGCCAGTCAGGAGAGCGTTCCTGGCAGGCCTATTTGGTGCGGCCCTCGCCCTCCCCAGCATCGGCTACGGTCCCGCCGTCATCGTCCGCGACGGGGGCGGGACTACCAGAACGCTCCTCGTCAATGCCATGCACATGCTGAAGGAGTTCGATGTGAGCTCTAAAGTGATCGAGATGCAACCATTCGGGACCGCCTGCCGAATATCCGCGATGAGGCTCTTGATCGGCAATGACGAGGACGACCTTGTCAGGCTTTACAGGAAGATCGGGTTCGAATACTCGGACACCAAGAGAAGAATGGCAGAGATCACTGTCAAGTACATGCTGCTCAGGAAGGAGAACGTCGGCCTCAAGGACGATGCCCGGGAGCTCCCTCCGTTCGAGCGGTTCCTGGACGAGGAGATGCAGCAGCTAAGAGGTGGCGCACTGTTCGATGATATCATCGAGGTCAGGGAGATCGCCTATCAGGGCCAGGTCTACGACCTCACCGTTCCGGACACCCATAACTTCATCGCCAACGGGATGGTGGTCTCCAACTGCGGCGTCCGACTGGTCCGCACCGACCTGGAGGCCGATGACGTCAGGCCGCACATCAAGGACCTCATAAACGCCTTGTTCAAGAACGTGCCCGCCGGGGTCGGCTCCAAGGGCGTCATCAAGTTCTCCGGCAGCGGCTTCGACGACGTGCTGCGGTACGGCGCGGAATGGGCGGTGGAGAGCGGCTACGGGTGGAAGGAGGACCTGCTGGCCACCGAGGAGGGGGGCCGGATGAAGACCGCCGATCCGTCCAAGGTGAGCGACAAGGCCAAGCAGAGGGGGATACCGCAGATCGGCTCGCTCGGCAGCGGGAACCACTTCCTAGAGATCGACTTCGTGGAGAAGATCTTCGACGAGGAGGCGGCCAAGGCGTTCGGGCTGCGCGAGGGCCAGGTGACCGTCACGGTGCACTGCGGCTCCCGGGGCGCGGGGCACCAGATCGCCACCGACTACCTGCAGGTCATGGAGCGCTCGGTGCGCAAGACCGGCATCGAACTGCCGGACCGCCAGCTGGCGTGCGCGCCCGTCCACTCGCAGGAGGGGGAGGATTACTTCAAGGCTATGTCCTGCGGGGCCAACTACGCGTGGGCCAACCGCCAGATGATCCTGCACTGGATCCGGCAGTCCTTCGAGGAGCAGTTCGGCGCCGATGCCGAGAGATTGGGGCTCAGGCAGGTGTATGACGTGGCGCACAACATCGCCAAGGTGGAGGAGCACCAGGTGGACGGGCGCCGCCGCAAGGTGTACGTGCACCGCAAGGGCGCCACCCGCGCCTTCCCCAAGGACCATCCGGACGTTCCGGAGCAGTACCGCAGCGTGGGCCAGCCGGCCCTCATCCCGGGCAACATGGGCGCTGGCTCCTACGTCCTGGTGGGCGAGGAGAAGATCATGAGGGACACTTTCGGATCGACCTGCCACGGCGCGGGCCGGGTGATGTCCCGCTCCCAGGCCCTGAGGTCGTTCACGGTGCAGGGGATCAGGGATGACCTGGGGAGCAAGGGCATCTTCCTCAAGTCGGCCACCAAGGACGGCATACTGGAAGAGGCCCCCGAGGCGTACAAGAGCATCGATCAGGTGATATCGGTGGTCGTCGGCGCCGGGCTGTCGCGCAGAGTGGCCAAGCTCACGCCCCTGGGAGTGATGAAGGGCTAGGCGAACAGCACCTTCGCCGCCACCTTCTGCACGGCGTCCCGGCATTTGGCCGGCGCAGAGACCATCACCGCCCAGTCGTGCACCCCGCGCGACTGGATGGCCTTGGCCAATGGGCTGTAGCGGGAGAGCGGCCTGACGCGCCCGCTGTCCAGTATACCCACGTCGGTCTTGCCGATGCGCGGCTCCGACAGCAGCAGCGCCTTCTCGGGAATGTCGAGCACCACGTCCTCGGTGCTCACTCCCGCCCGGTCGGCGATCTCACGCTCCTTGGCCTTACGCCGGTCGTACCTGACGAGGGAGACGAGGGTCCTGGTCTGCTCGTCGTCCATGGACATGATCGGCAGGGTGTACGCCTTCTTGTAGAGGCGGCGGTAGCGCAGCATGGTCATGAGCCTCGACGGCGCGCCCTCCACCGACGCCAGTTTGGACGACAGGGAGCAGTCGGTGTCGACGAACATGTCCTCCAGCGCCTCCTGCGGGGCGGCCTCCACCGCCTTGCACATCATCATCTCGGCTATCCTCACGGTCTTGTGGAAGTACACCGAGGTGTACATCAGGGAGCGGGCGACCATCAGGCCTTCCACTGCTACAAGGCCGCCCTTGTCTACCACCAGGTCACCGTGGTGCACCTGAATGGTCTGGAATAGCCGGTCGGTGTCGATCGTTCCGTGGGCCACCCCGGTGTAGTAGGCGTCCCTCAGCAGGTAGTCCATCTGGTCCACGTCCAGCGGGCCGGAGATTATCTGGCTGAGGAAGTTGTTCTGGCCGAAGTGGGCCTGCTCGTCCTCGACCATCAGGGTGCTCTGCCCCAGCTCCTGCCTGCGCGCCGAGGTCACCAGGTCGGCCACCCTGGCCGGGTCCAGTCCGGAGTTCTCCAGGACGTCCGGCAACGGCGCTATGCTGCCCACCACGTCGCGGTCGCGGTCCTGGTACGGCGTGAAGTCGCCCACGATCATGTCCTTGGACACGTCCATGTGGTCCTTCCCAAGGCGGTGGTGGATCACCTCCTCGAGGGTGTGCGAGAACGGAGTATGGCCGATGTCATGCAGCATGGCGGCGGCCCGGACCTCTTGGCGGTCCCGCTCGTCCATATCGAGGTTGGAGCACAGCTTGGATGCTATGTGGTAGGTGCCCAGGGAATGCTCCAGTCTGGTGTGGTTGGCGCCCGGGAAAACGAAGTATGCCAGACCGAGCTGGTGGATGCCATGCAGGCGCTGCATCTCAGGCCTTTCCAGCAGCTCGAGGAATACGCCGTCCACCTTGACGGTTCCGTGGACGCTGTCGTGGATAACCTTGTAACCTGGCACGGGCTAAAAATAACCCGTTTGCTATATATCCCTGCCGACGCTCAGGCGTTCAGTGGAAGCCGCCGCGGATCTTCTGGCGGTCGATGCGGACGCCGTTGGGAGCGACCACGATGTAGTTGCCGCCGATGGCCGCCACGTCGCCGTTGGTGTCGCGCGCCACGGCCTTCAGCTCGGCGGTGATGCGGCGCAGGGACTCGGTATCGTTGGCGATAGGGGAATAGTCGATCATCATCACGGCGCCGTCGTACACCGGCTGGGTGATGTCGGCCAGGTCCTCATAGCGGTAGACCTCCGCGATCTTGATCATTCCCTTTCCGCCCGAGGAAGCCTCTCCCTCAAAGGTCATCGCTCCAAGGTCGATGAACTGGTCGGACTCCACCGTGGGCACGTCATCCCTGATCTTACCGAAAGGCTTCCTGCTCAATAAGGCCATTACTGCATCCCTCTTCGAGTGAATATGATAGAGCGTATTTAGCTTTTACATTCTGCTTGGCGCATATTTCATGCTGGAGAACGCCCCTCAGTCCTCGTTCAGCTTCCACAGCTTGTCCGCCACGTGGTGGATGCTCTTGATCGCCTTCCCCGGCGACCTCTCCCTCATCTGGGGGCCGGAGATCAATGCCTCGCCCACTGCCAGGGGGACGCCGTTGTTGATGTCCTTCACCCAGACGATGTCTCCAGGCTGCAGGTCGGGGTCGGCGTCCACTATTCCGGGCCCCATGACGTCGGCGCCCTTGGTAACGAACGGAACGGCTCCCATGTCCACTGTGACGGAGGCCCTCTCCGGGCGGCTGCGCAGCAGCCCCCGCACGGTGAGGAACGCCTTGCCATTGTACACCAGCCCCTCGGCGATGTTGTTGATGAACAGAATGTCGAAGTCGGTGCTCTCCGCCCGGTCAACCGGCTCCCCCGGACGGAACGGCTCCACGCCCAGGGCGTTCGCCATCTCCTCGGCCAGGGCCCTGACCTCCTTCTCGCGCAAGCGGCGGCGTTTTCTAACACGTATGTCGCTCATCGGAACAACATTCGGGACCGCATAGAGATATTTTGCCGTCAGGAGCGGCCGAACAGTCTGGAGAACAGTCCCTTCTTCCGCTCGGGTCGCCCAGCCTCGGCCGGCTGGAGAGCAGTGGCGTCTGACGAGGTCGCGTCAGACGCCTCGGGGGCGTCGAGCGTCCTCGCCATCCGTTCCAGCTCGTCGATGCCATGCAAGGTGAATTCCGCGCCGCAGGCCGGACATGAAGTGACATCGGGGTCGATCGGTCGACCGCACACCGGACATTCAACGAGCTCGTCGCTGGCCATGTTAGCCACTGATATGCCATGTGATAATATAGCCCTTGCGCGCCCTTTCTTGCCAACGCCTTGTTCCCGCCGGGGCATTTTTGTACCCCAAATAAAATAAAATGGGTCTGCCATGAAGTATCATGCGTTGGGGACCGTTCGCGTTGCGAGCTGGGGCGGTGGCCGTGCAGCTGTTAGTGGCCACCATCCTGGTGCTGAGCGTCCTGCCGCTCGCCACCGGGAGCATTGAGATCAATACGCCTAACGAGGCGTCGGCCGTCTCGCTGCAGGACGGCGTGCTCACCATGGGCTTCCCTCTGGAGGTCTACAACGGCGGCTACTTCGACATCGACGGCGTGAAGGTGTCCATCGCCATGGACGCCAACGGCACTGTGCTGACGTCGGCCTCCGAGGCAATGAACATCCGTTCGGGGATGGTCAACCACCTCGACCCCACGTTCTCCTTCGACCTCAATGATATCGGGCCGGCGAAGCTGGCGTCCATGGTGTTCGAGCGGAGCGAGATGGTCCTCGACATCAACGTGGAAGGAGCATACGCCCTCGGACTGGTCGGCGCCGACGCCAGCTACCGGCGCACGGTGGACTGGGAGCCGCTGGTGAGATCCATCGTCCTCTCCACGGGCGAACCGTCCTGGGAGGAGAACGGCACCGCGATCGATCTCCTGATGCGCTACAGCTTCGACGCCTCGTCCCTTCTGATCGGACTGGAGACAGGGATGGCGTTCGCCCTGATCGGCGAGAACGGCCCACTGGGGGACGCGACCGCGACGATCGTGCTTGCTCATCACAACGAAGGCGTGGTCCGCCTGACCGTGCCCGCCTCAATGATGGAGCCGCAGGACCTCATGGTGGACCTTGGCCTCTCTGTGGGAGGAGTGGAAGCACACATCGATCTAGAGTACCGCTGGGAGGGGAAGGCGTGAACGAGTTCTCCATCCATCACGGCAGGTGGAGCAAGGGCTTGTTGGCCGCGGCGGGCGCCCTCGTCAAGTACGTCGCCGTGCCCATCCTCCTGCTGTTCATCCTAACCGCTCTGCTGGAAAGCGCCGGGGGAGAGGAGTTCGTCCAACAGCTTGCCCTTCCAGAACTTACAACGTTGGTGGCGCTCCTCGGGACCATTGTGGCGGCGCTGTCCTTCTTCCGGGGCCTCTATCCCAAGGGCTCGATGTCCCGCATGGCGTTCGGGGTGGCGAGCATGGCCGCCGCCGGGGTGTGGCTGTGGACCTTTGCCAAGGGTGGCCGCATCGCCCTTGAGGGCGGCGACATCGCCCTGGGGATCGATTATATGGCCATCGTTCTGCTGCTCCTCCTAGCGGTGGCGCTGCGCGGAGCGTCCTTCGTGGCGGAGATGCTCTCATACCGAGAGGAGTGGCTGGCCACCCTGTCGTGACGAGCCAGCTGGCACGACGGCCGCTGCCTAGAAAGACAGATATAGTTTCGGTGAACTTGACGGCCGAAGAAGGGGGCACTCACGATATGGGAATAAGCATCGCGATCTGTGAACTCGACAGCGACGAGTCGCTGTGCAAGGAAGGAAAGCTGACCATACTCAAGGCGCGCCTCGACGATGTGTCCGGGTACGAGTCCTGCGCCGATTACGATGAGGTTGTCTCGGCCGCCGAAGCCAAGCGTGCGCTCGGCGACGAATGGGAGGCCTTCCTCAAGAGGAACCGCTTCGACGCCGATCGGGAGAGCTTTCTCCTCGGCAAGGTGAAGAATGAGGATGACGCCGCCAAGCTGAAGCGCGTTGCCGGTAAGGAGTACAGCGGCTGGATCGACCTCTCCTGCCTGTCGCCCGAGCAGGCCAAGGCCGTCATGGAGAAGGCCGGCGAGGACAATCTCATGAGCCAGTGGAACACCATCCCCCTGGATGAGACGAACGCCATCTGCGGGAGATGCGTCATGTCCTGGGACAAGGGGCGCGGATGCCTAGGCAACTTCGGCCCGGATAACTCGCAGCTGCCAGAGATAGCCGCCAAGTACGATTGCTCCATCGTGGCGTCGGTGCCGGAGCTGGCCAAGAGCGGGAAGAAGCTCAGCCCCGAAGAGGCCAAGAAGCTATCCGGGGAGTGCAAGGTGCTGAGGGAGAAGCTGCCCATCGAGGGAAAGTCCCCCGCCCGCCGCTACGGTGGAGTGGTGGACCGCCTCGAGACCGTGGCCGACCTATGCGCCTCCAAGGGCGTACGCCTCTACTTCATCTGAGGAAGCGACGTGGCCGCCGATCACGCCATCGGACAGAGCTTGTCTGCCCGAGCCTTCCGCTCCGGCTTCCTCAAGCTGGCCATACTTCGGCTGGTGGCCGCCCAGCCCATGCACGGATACGCCATGATGAAGGAGATCGAGCGGTTGACGGCCTCGGACTGGCGGCCCAGTCCCGGATCGATCTACCCGACCTTGCAGGAGCTGCAGGACAGCGGGCTGCTGTCAAGCCGGTCCGAGGGACGAAAGCAGGTCTATGAGATCACGCCGCTGGGCGACGAGGTCCTGACGGTCGCCATGCAGCGCACACGCGCCAGCATGCTATCGCTGCAGAAGCTCCTCGACTACCGGCCGGAATGAGGCGAGCAGGCCGGGCACCCCCTGGCCCGGCCGATCACCACCGTGTCCCAGTATTGCGAGCTTAGATCGCCGATGAGCATTTTCGATGTCAGCGGCTGACCGATCCCGGTGATGAGCTTTATGGCCTCCCCGGCCTGGAGGCAGCCGAAAACGCCGGCGGTGACGCCGATGATCGGTATGTCGCCCGCCGCGCGCGGAGCACGGGGGAACAAACATGCCAGGCATGGCGTTTCCCCAGGCACCATGACCGTCACCTGGCCATGCCATCCCTCCACCGCGGCGTGAACGGCCGGTGTTCCGGTTCTCAGGGCATGCTCGTTGAGCACCATCCGCGCCGGGACGCTGTCCAGGCAGTCCAGGAGGATGGCGCATCCGTCGAACACGTCGGCTATATTGTCCCTCGACACCGCCACCGCCTTCGCCAAGACCTCGATGCTGGGATTGAGGGCGGCCAGCTTCCTTGCTGCCGAGTCTACCTTGCTCCTCGTCCCGACGTCCTCGGTCCAGTGAAGCACCTGGCGGTTGAGATTGCTCTCCTCCGGGACCTGCGGATCCGCCAGGACAAGACGGCCGATGCCAGCCGCGGCGAGGTACATCGAGGCCGGACTTCCCAGTCCGCCCACCCCCATGACGCCCACGGTGGCGCCGGCCAGCTTTTCCTGCCCCTCTTCTCCCATGCCCTGGAGCATCATCTGGCGGGCATAGCGGTCGGCATTCATGGCCCTGCAACGCCCTCTGGATAAATCATCGTTGCTGCCTCCCCGGGGAAAACGGTTAAGTGCTATGTATTGGTTGACAAAAATGGTACGTTGCAATGGATGAGAACGTCATCACGGTGAGGGGCCTGGTCAAGCGCTACAAGGACCTGGTCGCGGTCGACAATGTCGATCTGGACGTAAAGAGCGGAGAGGTCTTCTCCATCCTGGGGCCGAACGGCGCAGGCAAGACGACCACTGTGGAGATATTGGAGTGCATCCGCAAGGCCACCGATGGGGAGGTCACCATTCTTGGGCACGACCTCAGGACCGGCGGCAAGGAGATCAGGCGCCAGATAGGCGTGCTGCCTCAGGAGTTCAACGCCTTCGACCTCCTCACGGTGCGAGAGAACATAGCCTTCTTCGCCGGCATGTACGACCGCCAGGCTGACGTGGACGAGCTCATCACCCTTGTCGATCTGGAGCACAAGAGGGACGCCTACTTCAAGAACCTGTCCGGCGGCCTCAAGCAGCGCGTCGGCATCGCCACCGCCATGGTGAACGACCCCCGCATCGTGTTCCTGGATGAACCGACCACCGGCCTGGACCCCGGCGCCCGGAGGGAGGTGTGGGAGGTGATCAGGGGATTGCGCGCCAAGGGGCGCACCATCATCCTCACCACGCATTACATGGAGGAGGCGGAGGTCCTGTCCGACCGTCTGGCCATCATGAACGGGGGCAAGTTCATCGCCATGGGGACGCCGGCCGAAGTGGTGGCGGAACACGGCGGCGGCCGGACATGCGTCATCCGCGGGGGCGGCGACGCCGCCATGCGCTCCCTCCGGGACATGGGTCCGGAGCAGGACGGCGGCGATGTGCTGGTGCGCATCATCCACAAGGACGACCTGGTGCGCGTCGTGACCGCCCTGGAGCGTGACGGCGCGGAGTATGACGAGATCATGCTGAAGCGACCCTCGCTGGAGGACATCTTCCTCAAGCTGACAGGTCGGACCATGGAAGGGGGCGAGCTCAGTGGCTAACCGCATAAGGACCGTGTTCGTCGGCCTGGCCAAGCAGTTCTTCCGCAGCCCCGGCTCGGTCTTTTGGACCATCGCCTTCCCGGTGATGCTCATACTGATCTTCGGGGCCATCTTCGCCGGCACCGGCGTTTCGACCTATGACCTGTACGTGCAGGACCTCGATGGCAGTCCCATCTCGGAGAGGTACATCGACGGCCTGGAGGCGACCGGCGCTTTGAACGTCCATATCGTTCCGGCTGACGAGAACGCAGACGCGTTCATCGAGCGGAACTCAGTGGTGAACATGCTCATCATACCGGACGGCTTCGGCGATGCGTTGCTTAACCGGTCCCAGGTCGAGCTGACGCTCCGGCAGGACAACACCGCCGGCTCCTCGATGGCCGTGCTGGCCATCGTGAATGCGGTGACCCAGCAGGCCAACAACGAGGCCACCGGGGGGCAGGACATCATAACCGTGCAGCAGGGGAGCATCGTCAGCGGGGACCTCTCGTACATCGACTTCTTCCTGCCCGGGACCATAGGCCTCATGGTCATGATGATCGCCGTGCAGTCGATCGTCGGCTACCAGACCAGGTTCCGCAACAACGGCATCTTCCGAAAGCTTGCCACCACCCCGATGAACAACGCGGAGTGGCTGTCCGGCATGATGCTATGGATGCTGGTGATGGTGGCCATATCGGTGGCGGCCATCATGGTGACCGGCATACTGATCTACGACGTCAACATGTCCATCGACCTCATGGCCATCGCCATGATCGTGGTGGCGACCGGCCTGTTCACGGCGATCGGGATGATCATCTCGCAGTTCGTCAGGGACGAGGAGGTGGCCGGCACCGCCGCCGGAGCGATAACCTTCCCGATGATGTTCCTGTCGGGCTCGTTCTTCCCCCTCGAGAGCATGCCCGACTACCTGCAATCGTTCGCCAAGGTGCTTCCGCTGACGTATGTGAACAACGGGCTCAGGGACGCCATGGTGTACGGCAACGCCTCGGGGGCCATGGACAACCTGCTCATCGTCCTGGTGATGGCGCTGGCGCTGATCGTCGTCACAGTGGCGATCTCCGGCTGGAAGAAGGAGTGAGGTGCGCGTTCATCCGGACAGCAGCGCGGAGACGTCGTCCTGCAGACCGTCGGGATAGTCGTGCTCCATCCCCTCGACGATGCGGACCTCGTGCTTGACGGCGCGGGCGTCAAGCAGCGAGGCCAGCTTCATGGAGCCTTCCAGACAGTCCTCGTCCCGGTCGCCGACGACGATGCGGACCCTCATCCCCTTCAGCGCCTCCAGGCGGGGGGCCCATTCGTCCAGATCAGGAAGCCACGGGGCCACCAGCAGAAGCGCCCCGGCCTTGGCCTTCCCGTCCAGGACGGCACGCAGGATGACGTTGCAGCCGGCCGAGAAGCCGGCCAGGACGGTTCGCTCCGCCGGCACGCCGAACCGCCTCCGCAGGGAGGATAGATGCTGCTCCAGCTCGGCGGCGCCCCTGCCGCTGTCGTTCCACACGAACGCGTCGGAGAAGCTTTCCACCGAGGACTGCACCAGGGCCACGATCCTCCCGGCGTCGGCGGCCGGCCTCCAGTACGGCTCGCTGATGGCGTTGCTCTCCTGGTCGCCGTGCAGCGCCACCACCATCGCGCCCCCGTCTTCCGAGATCGTTCTCAGCTGCGGGGATGCTTTCCTCCTCGCTTCCTCCTCCCTCCTGGCGCATACCTCCACGATCTCTTCGAACGCGCCGAGCTTTCGCAGAGGCTCCAGGTCGTCGTCCGAGCGGAGGTACTCGGGCGAGTACCAATAGCCCTCGTCCAACGCCTCCTGCAAGATGGCCATGGCAAGGTTGGGCTGCCCTCCGCGCGCCGTCATGGCGTACTGGAAGTTGTAGATCTGCGCCATGTTGCCGTTGACCGTTCGTCCGTAACGGTTGACGAGGTCGATCGCCTCCTGGAACCTTTCCTTCCGGTACAGGGCGATGGCCTGGTTGAGGAGCCTGATGTACGTCATGTTCTGCTCTGGGCCCAAGAGATCACTTCCAGCGTACGAGTATCTCCTCCCTCCGGAAGGTCTTCAGCGCGACGGACATGATCCCCAGATCCACCAGCGCGACGACGGCGGTCAGGAGGAGCATGGTCAGCGGGCCCAGGGCGAACAGTCCCGACAGGGAGACGACGAAGAGGACCACCACCGGGAGCACGACCAGCGAGCCGAGCTGCTGGGCCGCCCTTACGTCCGTCACGCGCGATGACACGATGACGTTCAGGGCGATGGCCATTATGCAGAACAGCGGGGACAGGAGGAAGACCCCGACGAGCCAGGTGGCGTCGGGCAGGGGAGCGTATCCCATGACCGGGGCGGCCAGGAAGTTCACCAGCAGGACGAACGGTATGAATGAGAGCCACGTCACCAACATGGTGGGCAGGAATATGGAGAGGCTCTTGCCCGCCAGCAGATCGGCGTCCGTGGTCGGGGTGGCCAGCAGCGGCTCCAGACTGCGGTTTATCTTTTCACCGACGAACGTGTAGGATGCGATGACGGTGGGCAGGATGGCCGGGATGAGGACGAAGAACAGCAGCAGGAAGTTGATGAACTGTCCCAGGAACATCTCCTCTTCGCTATCCCCTCCCAGGGTGCGGACGTCCGACGCCACCGCGCTTTCGAACGTGACGTTGAACACGTTGGAGCGCATGACGGCGCCGTCGTAAACGGTGCTATTGGCCAGCTGCGATGTCCTTACCAGGCTGGTGCGCAGCTCGCATCCCTCGAAGAAGCAGTTCTCGACGACCACGTCCTCCAGTGTGCAGTCGACGAAGGTGACGTTGGAATACGAACCGCCGAGGACGTCCTCTCCCGTCCTGGTCTCGGTGCCCGCGAAATCGATCTCGAAGGGTTCGGTCGGTCCGGCGAACATGGTGAAGGGCGTGAGATAGATGAGCGGGAGGACCAGGGCCATCAGGAGAGGCATCAGCACCAGGGAGTACATGATGTACTTGTTGGTGCGGAACTCCGACATGTCCTTCCGAGCGACGGTCCATATGCGGTCCGGCCTCATTTCCTCCCCCCTATCAGGCGGAGGTATACGTCCTCCAGTCCGCGCTTCAGCTCCCCCATGGACAGCACCTCGCCGCCCTGGTTCACCAGCGCCCTCATGATTAGCGGGTTGGCATCATCGTGTGACGCCACGTCGATGAGGAGGGTCTCGCCCTCCTGCCTGACGCCGGTGACGCCCGGGAGCGAGCTGACCGCATCGATCATACCCTGTCCGGCGCGTCGGAGCCTCACCACCGTGGTGCGGCCCCAGAACATGCTCGCCAGCTCGTCCGGCGTCCCCACGGCCAGCAGGCCGGTCTTCATGACGCCGACGCGGTCGCACAGGCGGGTGGCTTCGTCCAGATTGTGGGTGTTGAGGAATATGGTCCGGCCTTCCTTCTTGAGGTCCAGCAGGTAATTGCGGACGGTGAGCGATGCCTCGGGATCGAGGCCGGAGGTGGGCTCGTCCAGGAACAGGTAGTCCGGTTCGTGGACCAGGGCGCGGGCGATGGCGATCTTCTGCTTCATCCCCTTGGAGAACTTACCCACCGGGTCGTCCCGGCGGTCCCACATGCTGAGCGTTCTCAGCAGCGACTCGATGCGCTCCGCCCTGACGCCCCTGGGAACGTCGTACATCTGGGCGTAGAAGTCCAGGTTGCGGTAGGCCGACAGCGTTTCGTACAGCCCGGGGACCTCGGGCAGCAGGCCGATCTTGCCTCGGGCCATCAGCGCCTCCTCCGGCCGGGTGATGTCAAGCCCATGAACGAAGGCCGTGCCGGCCGTCGGTGCTATGAGACAGCACAGCATCCTGACCGTGGTCGTCTTGCCGGCGCCGTTCGGTCCGATGAAGCCGAACACCTCGCCGTCGCGTATCTTGAGGTCCAGCGAGTCCACCGCGATGGTGTCTCCGAACCGTCTGGTGAGCCCGCGCGTCTCGATCAAGTTTTCACCTAGAGGACGCTACAAGGGATGGATAGGTCTTAATGATGCGCCTCGGAGCAATCACCTCACCGGCCGCGTCGCCGAGCTGGCCATCTGTTGCCTCAGCTCCTCGATCGTGATGTTCAGCATGATCATGTCCCCCATGGCGCGGATGTCCGCCGTGCGCACCGGGGCCAGGGGGGCGTTCATGAAGCCCTGCTGCATGTCGAGCGATGCCGCCGCCTCGCGGTCCAGCTTCACCTGCAAATACGGAATGTGCCACTCCCCTTCCGGCTGGAAGAAGAGGTTGTCGACCGTGCCCAGGCTGCGGGCGTTGCGGCAGATCACCCTCATGCCCATCAGGCCCCCCGCCGGTATGAGCGAACCGTCCTCCTCGCGAACGGTCTGGCTAACGGCCGAAACGGGCGAGCGCAGGATGACCGTGTCGGAGACCGAATCTATGGCCCCGGTGGCCATCAGGACCTTCTCCACCGAGAGCATGTGGCGCTTCATTCCCAGCGGCTCCTCCAGGCCACGGCGCAGGCCGACCCGGAGGGCCACTATGCGCCAGCCCTTCGTGTCGATCCCCACCCCTTCCACCGTACCGACCACCCTGGCGTCCGAGCTGACGACCTCCAGCCCTATGACCTCCTCCAACCCCAACATCAGTGATTACAACGCAGCTGCGCCCTTATGAGGTTTTTGAGCGAGCGGCTCGTGGCCGATGGGTCCAGGTCCTCTCCGGCTCGCTACGATGCAACGCCTCGGGATGATAGCTCTTCGCCACCATGCATCGGACGGCGTGCGACGTCACGTCCGCCCTACCGCTCCAAGGCCGGCGCCTCCCCGGAGGGGGGCGTTCACCGGGCCGGCGATCATCGCTGTCTCAAGCCCCTCGCTATTGAGTCACGCCACATTGGCGCCGTCCGCACGTCACTGCCGGACGACGGTCCTGGACTGCTCGCGCATGAACTGGGGCAGATAGTATCGCGAGCCGGCCCCCACGCCCGTGGAGCCGGACGCCCTCCATCCGGCGAAGGCCTGGGCGCCCACCATGGCGCCGGTGGTGGCCCCCCGCCGCCTGTTCACATACACCACGCCGGACTCGATCGTCTCGAGGAAGTATCGGGCCTCGGTCTCGTTGCGGGTGAACATTCCGGCCGTCAGTCCGTACTCGGAGGCGTTGCACCGGGCCACAGCGTCCTGCAGCGCGCGATACCTCTGCACGCACAGTATCGGAACGAAGAGCTCGCGGCGCATGAGCTCATGCTCCTCCGGCAGCGACTCCACGATGGCGGGCCGCGCATACAGGCCGCGGGTTCGTCCGGACAAACGGCCGCTCAGCGTAAGCTTCCCTTCCAGGCGGGCCATCTCCGTCCACCGAAGGTAGTTGTCCATCGCCTTCCTGGTGATCACCGGACCCATGTCGGTCTCCCGCTCGAAAGGGTTGCCGACGACCATCCGCGACGCCCTCTCGATCAGTCTGGACATGAACGCGCCATATACGGACTCGTGGACGTATGCCCGCGAGGCGGCCGAGCACTTCTGCCCGGAGAACAGGAAGGCCGAGACGGCCACGCCATCGGCCGCCTCGTCCAGATCGGCCTCGCCGCTCACGATGACGGGGTTCTTCGACCCCATCTCCGCTACGACCCGGCGGCCGCGGATGGCCGAGCGCATGATGTCGTGGCCAACGTCAAGGGAGCCGGTGAAGGCGACCCCGTTGACGTCGCTGTTCACCAGGGCATCGCCAGCCTCATGGCCGCTCCCGGCCACCAGGTTCAGCGCTCCAGGGGGCAGCCCCGCGCGGTCCAGGACCTCGTACAGCAGATGCACCGGGAGCGGCGCAGTGGACGATGGCTTCAGGACCGCGGTGTTGCCGGTGATGAGGGCGGCGGCCGCCATCCCCGTGCTGATGGCCAGGGGAAAATTGAACGGACAGATGATCGCCCATACGCCGTACGGCCGCAGTCGAATGGAGATCTCCTCGCCCTCGTATGCCGGCTGCGCGGTCCTTTCAAAGCCGTCGTTCCGTCTCATCTCCTCGCTGTAGAAGTCAAGGAAATCGATCGCCTCGTCCACGTCGGCCACCGCTTCGTGCCTCGTCTTCCCGTTGTCGAGGGTGATGGCGGCCGCCAGCTGGAACTTCTCCTGCCGCATGAGCTCCGCCGCCCTCTCGAAGATCTTCACGCGCTCCTGCCAATCTATGCGGGACCACGTAGGGAACGCGTCCCTGGCCGCGCGAACGGCCCGCGAGACCTCTTCCGGGGATGAGCTCTGGAACCGCCCGACGAGCATGTCCTGCTCGATCGGACTGAGATCATCGAAGGTCTTCTCCGATAGGCTGGGGGCGCCCCCGATATGGTTCGGATAGATGACCGGAGCGCCCCGCACACTGGCGAGGAGGTCTTCCGCCGCCCTTTCATACGAGGAGTGGTAGTCCTCTTCCCTCGAGCCCTTCATCCTCTCCCAGGTAAGCTCGCTCCTGAACGTCATCGCCTCATCTAGGCAGGGCGGCCTTGATATGATTTCTTGTCTAAGCTCGCCTGGACAGGAACCTCTGCTCCCGGTCGATGGCGAAGAGGTACAGGGAAGATAGCGCTATTATGAAGCCGCCGGTGAGGGCCATTGCCTCGGCCAGAAGCTGGGGGGTGAACAGCATGCCCGTGGACGCTATCACGCCCACCAGGGCGACGAGCACGGCCACCGCCAGGAGGAGAATGACCACATAGGCATGGCCGTCGGTGGCCAGTCCGTACAGCATGAACACATTGGCCAGACCGAGCAGGGCCATGGCGATGGCCAGCACCCGCAGGGGCGAGACCATCTGCGGCAGGTACGGGTTGTTGGGCACCAGGAGGTTCAGCACCAGTTCCGGTAACAGTATGAACGCTAGGGCGACGACGCCGGACAGCAGCGCGGTGGCCAATATCGAGGTCCTGAGCACCTTCCAGGTGCTGTGCCGCTGGGCGTGCAGCTTGGCGATCTTGGGGTACATCACGGCGGCGATGGCCCCCGGCAGGTACAGGATGATGCTGGCCAGTCTGGTGGCCGCCGTATAGACGTTGGCCGGATCCCTCTCCATGAGCAAGGCGGCCAGGATGACATCGATGTTGGTGAGGACCGTGTATCCCAGCGCGGCCATGGTGGTAGGTATGGTGAACCTCCAGATCTCCCCGCTCTCCGCTCGTTCGCCCTTCAGCGTCAGATGCTTACGCATGGCCAGCATAGAGAACGCGACGCCGAACGCGACGCCTGCCACCGCCCCTCCGACCGCCCCCGCGACCCCAAGGCCCAGTACGACGAGGCCGACGCCCAGGGCCAGTTTGATGAGGTAGTTCCCGCCGTAGCTGACGCCATAGGCGGTGAAGCGCTGGAGGCCCTGCAACGGACCGGAGCCGACCGGAAGCAGCAATGAGAGAAGAACGCCTATGCCCACTAGGGCGATGCCGGCCGTCGAGGTCAGGTTCAGCGAGGTCCGGACCTCGGGGATGCTGAGGACCGCTACGATCGCCAGGCCGGCCACCGCTCCCAGGGCGAGGGCCAATAGGAGCGTGCGGCGCATGAGCCAGGCGATGCGGCCGTTGTGGCCCTGGGCATTAAATTTTGCAGTATAGCGTATCAGAACGGTGCTGATGGCCGTTGACGGCACGCCGGCGATGGCCAGGATGGCCAGGAAGGTGTTTATCTCCGACAGCTCGTGGGCGGCCAGATTCTGCATCATGAGCTGGTAGAGGAAGTTGCATGCCCCTCCGCCGACAGTGGCGATGAACATGATCAGTGCGGGGGCGCCCATCCCCTCTGCCGATATCAGCCGTCTACGCCGGGCAAGCATGGAACGCCCTGCCATTATACCGCCCTGCTTTAATCTTTCTCCAAGCGGCCCGTTCGGAAATTCTTTATGGCGCTCAGGCGATGGCCGGCCGCAGGGATGATCGAGTGAAGGTATCCATCGTGGGAACTGGCTATGTCGGACTGGTGACCGGCCTGTGCCTTGCCGAGCTGGGGAACGAGGTAGTGTGCATCGATGTGGTCCCGGCCAAGGTGCAGAGCATCATGGAGGGCCGGGCGCCGATATACGAGCCGGGAATAGACGGGCTGCTGGAGCGCCACCTGCGCTCCGGGCTGTTCCGAGCCACCATGGACATGGGCGAGGTCGCCTCGACCGACGTCACGTTCATAGCGGTCGGCACCCCGTCCAGGGAGGACGGTTCGCTCGATCTTGGGTACGTGAGGACGGCGGCCCAGAGCATCGGAGAAGCGCTGGCCTCCAAGGAGGGCTACCACGTCGTGGTGGTCAAGTCCACCGTGACGCCGACCACCACGGACGCGGTGGTCGGCCCGGTGGTGGAGTCATCGTCCGGCAAGAGGATCGGCGACAGCCTGGGCATCGCGTCCAACCCCGAGTTCCTGAAGGAGGGGATGGCCATTGATGACTTCATGAACCCCGACCGGGTGGTCATCGGCGCCTCGGACGCGAGGGCCGCCGACCTGGTCCGCTCGCTGTACTCCTCCTTCGACTGTCCCATCCTTACGGTGCCGACAGCTACGGCCGAGATGATCAAGGTCGCTTCCAACTCCTTCCTGGCCACCAAGATCTCGTTCGTCAACGAGGTGGGCAACATCTGCAAGGACATGGGCATCGACATGCGCCAGGTGGCCGAGGGGATGGGCCTTGACGCCCGAATCGGAAAGCAGTTCCTGCGCGCCGGGTGCGGCTTCGGCGGCTCCTGCTTCCCCAAGGACGTGGCCGGACTGGCCGCCGAGGCGGAGCGGCGAGGGCTGCGGCCTCGCGTGATGCGCGCCGCTCTCGACGTGAACGCCGAGCAGCCGCTGCGGCTGCTGGAGCTGCTCGACCGCCGCCTTGACGTCCGCGGCCGCGCCGTGGCCGTGCTGGGCCTGGCGTTCAAGCCCTTCACCGACGACATCCGCGAGGCGAGCTCCCTGAAGGTGGTCGGCGGACTGCTGGAGAGGGGCGCGTCGGTTCGAGCCTATGACCCCAAGGCGATGGACAACTTCCGGCGGGCGTATCCGGATGTGACATACTGTTCGTCGGCCCAGGAATGCCTGAGGGGCGCCGACGTCGCGCTCATAGTGACCGAGTGGCCGGAGTTCGCCCCGCCCGAGACGTACGGCGACATGCTGGTGGTGGATGGGCGCGGCGTCACGAGAACGAATAACTACGAAGGAATCTGCTGGTGAGCACATGAAGGCGGTGATACCTGCGGCGGGAATGGGGGTGCGATTTCTTCCCCTGACCAAGGACATGCCCAAGGAGATGCTTCCCGTGGTCCACAAGCCCACCATACAGTATGTGGTCGAGGAGGCCGTCGCTGCCGGCATCGATGACATCCTGATCATCACCGGCCGGGGGAAGCGCTCCATAGAGGACCATTTCGACCGCTCTATAGAGCTGGAGAACGTCCTGGGGAACAACGGCCGCAAGAAGGAACTGGACGAGATCATGCGCATCGCCAACATGGCCACCATCCACTATGTTCGTCAGAAAGTGCCGCGGGGCCTGGGGGACGCCGTTCTGCTGGCCAAGCAGCACGTCGGCAACGAGCCGTTCGCCGTCATGCTGGGGGACACCATCAACCTGTCCGCCGTCCCGGTGGTCAGGCAGCTCATGGACGTCCGGTCCAGGATGGGCGGCTCGGTGATCGCCGTCGAGCCGGTCGCGCCCGAGAAGGTGCGCGACTACGGCATCATCAAGGGAGAGAGCATCTCCGACGGCCTGTACGAGATCGACGAGCTGGTCGAGAAGCCGTCCCCCGAGGATGCGCCGTCGAACCTGGGGATCACTGGAACGTACGTTTTGTCGCCGCGCATCTTCGATTGCCTGGAGCGCACTCCTCCGGGGCGGGGGGGCGAGGTGCAGTTGACCGATGCGCTGCGCCTGCTGAGCAAGGAGGAGAAGATCTACGGGCTGAAGTTCCAGGGGCGGCGACACGACATAGGGGACAAGCTCGGATGGCTGAAGACCACTATGGAGCTTGCCTTGGACGACCCGGAGCTGGGGCCGACGCTGCGGGAGCACCTTAGCTCGCTCATGGCGCGGCGGGGCTGATCTCACAGATGCCGTAGTCCTCTTCCAGACCGTCGAGGTACGGCGGTATCACCATGGCCACCAGCACGCCTCCCAGGATATCCACGGACAGGTCGATGGCGGTGTCCTGCAGCGAGTATTGCGTCATCAGGCCGAAGGCTATATCGACGGTGAACTCCGCCGCCTCCCAAACCATGCCCAGGACTATCACCAGGCCGAGCGAGACCAGCGGCACGTATTTCGTCGGCAGCGCGCGGGGCACCGCCTGCCTCCCTCGGACCAGGATCACGAGGTTCGCCGCGACGGCCAGGACGGAGGTCGCCATGAAATGCGTGAGCAGGTCCCACCACCATACCCGGTCATAGGCGCTGAGCAGTATGCCCGCCGAATGGAGCACCGTCACCGCCACCGTCAGCGCCGCCATGGTCCAGGGCAGGGGCATGCACAGCCGCCGTCGTACCATGAGCGGCAGGCCGACGAGGAACATGCACATCAACGAGGTCAAAGCGGGGTATATCTCCCCGACCACGATGGATGCCACCAGGATGATCCCCAGGGCATACAGCCCCAGCCTCGTGGCCGTCAGCTCCCTGCGCTCGTCGGCCAGAGCGTCACGGGGCGCGAGATGGGATGGAACGTTCGCCTCGCTCATGCCTTGCCCCCCTCGGCCCTTCCCCCATACGGAGCGAGGTGAAACAGCAGAGCCATGGCTATGCTGCCTATCAGCCCGGAGATCAGGTGCAGCATGAACGCCTCGTTGGACGGTATGAACGTGGTGCCGGTCATCTGGTCGATATAATAGAAGGCCAGGGCGCTCAGTCCGATGAAGGCGTTGGCCAGCAGAGCGGACAGGAAGGGAAGGAGATCGTGGGCGCCGATGTCACGGATGCTCAGCGTGATGTACGACAGCAGGAACGCCACCACCGGCAGCATGATGAACTGGATGTCGGGAGCGTAGGACGAGGAGATGTGAGGGGCGAGCAGCGCCAACGCCGCGGCGGCGGCCTCGAAGGACATTATCCTCAGCTGCCGGGGCGCGAGGGTCGCCAGGGCCAGGGCCCACAGGCCCGCCGCCGGCCAGTATATGTTCCCTCCCGGATGGTAGATGAGCGAGGACAGGGATGCTGCCAGGAACAGCAGGGGTATGAGAAGCTGCGAGATCACCTTTCGCACGGGACCACCAGGAGCGGTAGGGGGGATCTTCTTATCACCTCTTCGGCATTGCCGCCCAGGGCCACTTCGCGCAGGAGGGACCGGCGGTGTATGCCCATGACTATGATCGATGAGCCCAGCTCCCTGGCCGCCTCCAGGATGTTGTACGACACCGTTCCGAAGTGTATGTGCGTGCCGACCTCGCAACCCTTGCCGGCCAGCTCGTCGCGCTGGTGGTCCAGCATGTCGGCCACCTGACCGAACCGCTCGTCGTCGTCCATCGAGAAGTGGGTCGACGGAACGACATGGAACAGGATGGCCTCCTTCAGGCCTGCGCTGATGAGCGCCGGGATCACCCGGTCGACGATCGCCGGGCAGGACGACAGGTCCAGCGGCACCAGGGCGCTGTTCAGCATGGGGCCATGGACAAGGGACTTGAAGAGCAGCACCGGACGGTCGGCGGAACGCAGAACGCCCATGGAGGTCGAGCCGACGAAGATCTCCTGGGCCCGACCCTTCCCGCTGGAGGCCATGGCGATGAGGTCCACGTTCTCCTGCCTCTCCGCCCTCAGTATCTCGGCCACCGGCTCGCCGGACGCAATGATCTCACGCGACAGCACCCCGGCCTCGGCCAGCCGCCCGTGCATGTCGTCCAGAGTCTCCCTTTGCTCGTTCGTCAGCGCCTCATCCGGCTTGGCCACGTAGATGATGACGACCTCTTTGGCCTTCAGCTCACGCTGTTCCAGCAGGCGGTCGAACATCCGGAGGGACCGTTCAGAGAAGTCCAGGGCGAACAGGATGCGGCTGAGCATCGTCATGACGACTTTAGGGATTCATTTCTACAATATCTTATCGGACGCCCGTTCAGCTGGACGCTGGATAGGCGGAGGTCGGCAACGAGCATCGAATGCGTGGCGGCCTCGCCGCGAGAGCACGGTTATCGACGGATGGAAGGTGTCGGGAAAGCCTAAGTGCAAGGAGCGGCCTCATCCCGCGAGCGTCTGTGGGGTAGTTGATGTTCAGTGTGCCGAACGAGGGGGATGGTAGCGAGCGTTCAGCAGTGCTCCTGTCGCTGATGGCCAGCCTGCTGTTCGGCTCCCAGTTCGTGGTCCTCAAGGCAGGAATGGGGGACCTCGACCCTCTTTTCTTCGGCGCCATGACCGCCGGGACCGGGGGCCTGGTGGCCCTGGCCTACGTGCTGTGGATAAACTCCATCTCCCTGCGGACGTTCCTGCACTGGGAGGTGTGGGCGGCGGCCATCGCCAGCGCGGCCATGATCTCCCTTCAGTATATCGGGCTCACGATGACCGCCGCCTCGGTCGGGGGCCTCATCGTGGGAAGCAACATCATATTCGTCGCTCCGATCTCCGCCCTGGTGTTCCGGGAGCGCCTGGGATGGAACCGGGCCCTGGGCGTGGCGATCGGCCTGGCGGGCGTGTTCACCATATCCACCGGATGGGACCTCTCGTCCCTCGCCTCGGGCCAGCTGCTTGGGAACGTCCTTCTGGCAGGCGCGTCGTTATGCATCGCCCTATCGTATCCGATCAACAGGCTCGCCACCAGGAAGATGGGCTTCGAGGAGTGGGTGGCGGGCTTCCATCTCCTGATACCCCTGTTCCTGCTGCCCCTGGCCCTGATGGATGGCGACATCGGCGTCGCGTCCCCCGAGGCGGTCCCCGCCATCCTGTTCGTCGGGGCATTATGCACCTCGGTGCCGACGCTGCTGTGGGCCAAGGGGCTGCAGTCGCTGGCCTTCGTGACGTCAGCCACCATCCTGCTGTCCGAATCGGTGTTCGCCGTCATCCTAGGAGTGGTGATCCTGGGCGAGCCGCTGACCCTGCCGACCGTGGCCGGAGCACTAATGGTGTTCACGGCGATATTCCTGGCATTGTACAAAAAAATAAATAAAAAAGGAGAGTGACGAAGGGTCGGCGGACCTTACTTCTTCTTCTTTTCTTCGTCCTTCTTACCCTTCTTGTCAGAACCACACTTGCAGCAGCCCATGAAAGGACCTCCAACCCTCGTATCCTTAGCGGGTTAATAGGCTTTGCGCCGTCGGGCGGATTTATAGAAGAGCGTGCTGATTATCAAGAATTATATTTAAACTATAGAAAGCCCTTCCCCGGGATGCCTGGCACGTCGTCAGCACAAATATTCAATATTGATAATCAATCGAGATACATTATATAATCTGCATCGGAGTGGCGGCTCCCACAGGGTACGATACAATGCATGCTCTGGATACGTCAAGGTTGCTTACTGAAGAGTATTCGGCCAAGATCCTGCTGGCCACCATGGGGAAGGCCAAGAGCGCCTTCGAGCTGTCGGAGAAGCTCGGCATACCCATCGCGGCCTGCTACCGGAAGATCAACCTGCTGGTGAGCGCCGGCCTGCTCTACTGCGAGGAGAGGAAGCTGACCCGAGCGGGAAAAAGGATCAACCTCTACAAGGCGAAGCTCAAGAACGCCACGATCACCTTCGAGAGGAACAGCATCAAGGCCACCATCGACATGATCGATGGCACCACCGAGGACTATACCTATAACATTGACATGAACCTGTTCATGACCGAGAGCGGCCAGTGATCACTGGAAGAAGCCTCGGAGCCCTTCCTCCAGCCCGACCTCGGTCCGGAAGCCCAGAAGGCGCTCGGCCTTGGTCATCTGAGCCACCGAGTCCCTTATATCGGAGGTCCGGGGGGGCGCATGCTCCACCGTCACCTTTCCCGGAAAGATGTCTGAGAAGGTGTCGGCCAGCTCCTTTATGCTGGTCCCCCGCCCCGAGCCGCAGTTGAACGTCTCGCCCGTAACGTCGGAGAACGCGGCCATGGACACCATCCTCGCCACGTCCCTGGCGTGCAGGAAGTCCCTGGTCTGAAGCCCATCACCCTCGATGCGCAGCGGCCTGCCGCCCCTCACGGCCTGGGCGAACTTGGTTATCACCCCTGAGTACGGCGAGGACGGATCGGCCCGCGGCGAGTAGAAGTTGAACGGCCTTATGACGACCCACTCCATCCCGAAGGTGCTGCCGAAGGCCCCGGCGTAGTGCTCGCCGCACAGCTTGCTGGCGCCGTAGAACGATTTTGGAGCGAGGGGGTGCTCCTCGTCCACCGGGACGCGCTGCGGGTCCCCGTACACGGCGGCGCTGGAGATATGCACGACCTTCCTCACGCCGGCGGCCACGGCGGCCCGCAGGACGCCGATTGTGCCCATCACGTTGGTGTCGGCATCGCCAGACGGGTCCTCGGTGGAGCGCTGCACCGACACCTGGGCGGCCGTATGGACGATGACATCGCAGCCCTTGGCGGCCGCGCTCATGGCGGCCACGTCCCTGATGTCGGCATGGGCCACGCGCCCCATCGCCGGAGGGTGCACCGGCGGGCGGATGTCCACGCCCGTCACCTCGTGCTCGGAGCTCATCTCCTCGAAAAGATAGGAAGCCAGCTGTCCGGAGCCACCAGTGATGAGGACCTTCATGGACGGCTTGTACGGGAACGGACCGATAAATATATTGCTGGCCACGATGACGCGCTGGCCACCGAGGATTTTATACCGGTCTGGCGTTCCGGTAGTCATGGACAGGGTGCTGGTCACCGGGGGCGCGGGGTTCATCGGCTCCCATCTGTGCGAGCGACTTATCTCCGAAGGCCATCGGGTCTGCTGCTGGGACAACATGAGCACCGGTTCGGAGAGGAACCTAACGGCCGTTCTGTCCTCGCCACGGTTCGAGCTGGTCCGCCATGACATCATCGAGCCGAGGGATATAGCGGTGGACCGCATCTACAACCTGGCATGCCCGGCCTCCCCGGCCCAGTACCAGAAGGATGCCGTCCACACGATAATGACCTCCACAGTGGGGGTGATGAACATGCTGGACATTGCGGAGCGCTGCGGCGCCACTCTGCTGCAGGCCTCCACCTCCGAGGTGTACGGCGATCCGCTGGTGCATCCCCAGCGGGAGGACTACTGGGGCCATGTGAACCCCATCGGCCCGCGCGCCTGTTACGATGAGTCGAAACGGCTGGCGGAGACGTTGCTGGTGGCTCATGGGAGGCACCGCGGCGCCAAGGTGCGCATCGCCCGCATCTTCAACACCTACGGTCCGCACATGTCCAACGACGACGGCCGGGTGGTATCCAATTTCATGGTCCAGGCGCTGCGCGGAGAGGACATCGTCATCTATGGCGACGGGCGTCAGACCCGCTCGTTCTGCTACGTCAGCGACATGGTGGACGGCCTCGTCCGCCTGATGTCCTCGGACCTCCGCGGGCCTGTCAACCTGGGCAACCCGGTGGAGACGAGCATCATGGAACTGGCCGAGAGGGTCAACGCCATGGCCGGCGGACGCTCCGCGTTGGTGCACCGGCCCCTGCCGATCGACGACCCCTGCCGGCGGAACCCCGACATCACGCTGGCCCGGCAGCGCCTGGGGTGGGAACCCAGGGTGCCGCTCGACGAGGGGCTCAGGGCGACCATGGATTACTTCCGCGACATGGTCGAAGGATAAATTAGGGGCCGCTGCCTATAGAACAACGAACATGGTGCTACTGGAAGGAGGATTATCGATCCTAGCCCTCATCGTGATGGTGGTCATCGGCCTGATCTTGCTCATCGTTCTAGTGAAGGTGCTGCTCTTCGTCATCATCCCGGGCATCATGGCCCTTGTGGTCTGGCTCCTGACCGACGACCCGCTCCTGGCCGGCGTGACGTTCCTGTTGGTGGCGGTGCTGACGATCATCTTCAGACGGTAGCGCACCTGGCGTCACACAGGTCATTAAATAAGTCCAGCTCGAATAGTTTCCCTTTATCGGGGTAGGGGAACAATGGGGTTGGTGCGGAACGTAGCGAGGAACAGCCTAGCCCTGGGCACTGTCCAGATCGCAGGCCAGATATCGACGTTCATCCTCTCGATATTCCTTGCCTCGTACCTGCCCGATCAATACGGCACGTATACCTACGCGTTCTCGCTGTCCGCCCTGGTCTTCATCCTGGTCGACTTCGGCCTGGGCTTCCAGATGGTGGTCGAGGTGGCTCCGGACCATAGGAAGGCATCGCAGCATCTCACCAACACCATCTTCCTGCGCGGGATCCTAGGGGTCGCGGCGCTGGCCGTCATGCTCGTCATCGTAGCGGTGGACAGACCGCCGGCGGTGGTGACCTTCGCCATAATGATCATAGCGCTCTCCACGGCGTTCAACTGGATCACGATGACGTTCAACTCGATCCTGACCGCCTTCGAGAGCATGCACTACGTCATGTACACCAACCTGGTGGAGAGGGTGTTCACCGTCTCGACGGCCATCCTCATGCTGGTCATGGGCTTCGGGCTGGAGGTCGTAGTGCTGGTCGTTCTGGCGGGGAGCATCCTCAACGTCGCGCTGAGCTATCTGATAACCACCAAGTATGTCTGCGTCCCCGCCCGGAAGGTGAAGGTCGGGGAGGCCTTCAGGCAGCTGCGGCGCGCCACGCCCTACGCCACGGCAGGCGTGCTGCAGACCTCCCTGTACTCGCTGAACGCCGTTCTGGTGTGGCAGATCATCGTTCGAGCGGGGGGGACGCTCGATATGGCAAGCGAGGCCACCGGCTACTACAATCTGGCTTTCAACATGGTGGTGGTACTGGTCTCGGTGCCGACCGTCCTGATGAACGCCCTGCTGCCCGTCATCTCGCGCCTGTACCATTCGTCCACCGATCTGGCCAAGCTGACGCAGCAGAAGACCATGAAGTACATGTTCGCGCTGGGGCTGCCCATCACGGTCGGAGGCCTGTTCCTGGCCGAGGACATCGTCCTGCTGTTCTATCCCGAGGTGTTCCTCCCCTCGGCCGCAGTGTTCCGCGTCCTCATCCTGTCGGTGGCGGTGTCCTTCTTCGGCGTGGGCATAGGGAGCGTCCTGGCCTCGGCGTCACTGATACGGCTGAACACCCTGGCGTCCGGAGCTGGCGCCCTGGTCAACGTGGTGCTGTGCCTGGTCCTGATCCCAATGTTCCGGGAGGTCGGCGCGGCCATAGCATTCACCGCCGCCTTCTTCAGCATCTCCGCCACGGCATTGTACTTTATGAACACCAGGGTGTTCAGGGTGAACCTGTCGGACATCCTGCTCAAGCCGCTGGTGGCGGTGTCCGGAATGGCGCTGGTCCTCCTGGCGCTGCCGGACCTGGGCCTGTTCCTCTCGATCGGGCTGGGCGCCGTGGTGTACTTCGCCCTGCTGTTCGCCGTCAGGGCCATAGACAAGGAGGACCGGGACATACTGGCGAGGATACTGAACAAGGGCTCCTGACGATAAGGTTATAATGACCGGGCTGTGTAATTTTTTCCTGAGGGATAATGATGCAAGAGACAACCACTACGAACCGCCCCCTGGAGATGGGGGACCTCGAGGACAGGAACGTCATCACCGCCGACGGCCGCGTCATCGGACAGTTGAAGGGCGCATGGATCGATACCAACAACTGGCAGGTGGCCAGCCTCGTGGTCGACCTCAGGAAGGAGGTCGTGGACGAGCTGAACATCAAGAAGCCGGTTCTCAAGGCAGCGCGCATCAATCTGCCCACGGCATACGTGCAGAGGGTCGCCGACGTGGTCCAGCTGAACACGGACATGAGCGGCCTGGCGGCCTCGGTAGGCACCGGGTCTACCTGAACTCCTTTCCCACCACTTTTTTCATCATTTTGCCGATGCCGTGACCAGACTAGGACGATGTCGGGACAGGGCCTTAAGTAAAGGGAAGGGGAAAGGGTTTGTCCCCGGCGCTCACATGCCCAGTGCCTGGCGCTTCTGTTCGATGTGGTCGAAGAGGATGGCGCAGGCCTTGCCGGGATCAGGCTCCACCCAGAACTTGGCGTTCACTAGGTGTTCGATGTCGTCGGTGAGCATCTTGGTGACATACGGACTGCCGCCGATGCGCGGCGTCACGCCCAGCAGGGTGCTTACGCCGGATCCGACGAAGTACTCGGCAATGGAGACCGCCTTGGGGGAGTACCATTCGGGCGCGGCGCCGGCCACTGGAAGCTGGTCGATGCGAACGCCTGCCAGGGTGGCGAGCTCGGCCACCAGGTTCAGTATGCGAGTGTTGTCAACGCAGGATCCCATGTGCAGCACCGGAGGTATGCCCAGGGAGCCGCAGACCTCCTTGAGGCCCTTTCCGGCCATCTCGATGGCCGACGGCTTCAACAGTCCGGCCTTGCCGGACGCGATGGAGGCGCAGCCCGTTTCGACGACCAGGATGTCCCGCTTGATCAGCCTCTTGGCCAGCTCCACGTGCCCATGGTCGTGCCTGATGTGCGGGTTGTTGCAGCCGACGATGCCCGCCGCCCCGCGGATCTTTCCCGAGATGATGGCATCCAGCAGCGGCTGGAGGCTTCCGCCCAGGGCCTTCTTTATCGCCTCGACGGAGAAGCCCACCATGGCCTCCATGGGGTCGTCGGGTATGAGCACCTTCTTTTCGTTGCGGTTGGGATAGTTGTCGATGGCCGCCTCCAGCATGCGCTTCGACTGCTGGTATGCATTCTCCGGGTGCACCTCCACATACTCCGAGCCGGCCATGGTGCCCTTGGGCGAGGTGGAGAACACTATGGTGTGGTAGCAGGCCGCGGTGAACGGCAGCGAGGGGAATGTGCACTGGTAGTCGACGATCATGGCCTCCAGCGCGCCGGTGATTATCGCCAGCTCCTGGTCCAGGTGGTTCCCGGCCTGGGGCACGCCCTTGCGCATGAGCAGTTCGTTGCCGGTGCAGCACAGCCCCACCAGATTTATTCCGGCGGCGCCGACCTTCTTGGCCCTGGCCACGATGTCGGGGTCCGAGGCGGCCTTGACCAGCATCTCCGAAAGAACGGGATTGTGGCCGTGCAGCGCAACGTTGACATGGTCCTTCTTCAGGACGCCTAGGTTCACGCGCGAGGTCTTGATCTCCGGCGTGCCGAACAGCACGTCGGACATCTCCATGGCCTGCATGGAGCCTCCCCAGCCGTCGGACATGGCCGCGCGGAAGCCCTGCATGACCACATCGTAGGGGTCGTTTCCGACGCCCATGTGGATGCGGTGCATCGCTTCCACGACCTCGCGGTCGATGCCGCGGGGCAGGATGTTGGCCTTTTTGTACACCTCCAGGCTGGAGGCCGGAACGCGCTTGATCATCTGAAGCTCGCCGCGCACGGTGCCGAACTCGTCCAGCATGGCCAGGGCCAGTTTCTCCGCCGTCTGCCGCGTCGTTCCGCCGGTGTCGATGCCATATTCCTTGGCAAGGCGGTCGAGCTTCTCCACGTCGTTCACAGGATACTCCGGCGCCTCGCCCGTCGCGCCCTTCAATACCGCCTCGACCACGTCCCTTCCGTGGTCGGAGTGGGCAGCGGCGCCCATGGCCACCCAATCGAGGAGATTCCTGGCCACGATGAGATTGGCGTCGTTGCCGCAAACCCCTCTGATGCGGTCCCCGCCCATGATGCGGCAGGGGCCCATGGCGCAGCGCTGACAAGAGACCCCTTCAGAGCAGAACTTGCAATGCGGGGTCTGTCTCTCCAGACGGTCCCATACCGTGTCGGTGCCATCCTGCATGGCCTTCTTCAGCACGATCTGGGACGTGCGGTCGACGGTCCTCTCCTCGACGATCTGGTCCATCTCCTCCGGCTTGATCTCCTGCTTGGAAGGCCTCCTCAGGCATTCCACTGAAAGAATCTCAGGATATTCGTCCGCCATACGTTCGAATAGTGAGCGAGGAGAATATAATCGTGGCAGGATGGCGCTTCGAACCTTCCGAACCTTATCGCAGTACGCCAATCCTCTTCCTCAGCGAGGCTATGGCCCCCTCGGCGCCTGGCGATGACGTCGGCCGGCCGGCAAGGTCCGCCGAGACGAGCGCCTTGTCATGGTATATGACCGCCGCCGCCTCGATGCCACCCTCATCCAACAACGAGAGCAGTTCGTTCTCCTGGGCATCGTCGCCCACCTTGTTCAGGACGGCCAGCACGTTCCCGATGCCGAGAGAGCGAGCCATGTCGGCGATCCTGATCGCCGTCTCCACCGAACGTCGCCCCGGCTCTACCACGACCAGCAGGACGTCCACCGAGCGCACGGTCGACCGGCCCAGGTGTTCCAGCCCCGCCTCCATGTCCATTATGACCACGTGCTCTTTGTCCAGCACCAGATGGGACATGAGGTTCTTGAGCAGAGCGCTCTCCGGGCAGAAACAGCCGGAGCCGGGCGCCTTCACCGTCCCAAGGACCATCACCCTGACGCCTTCGTTGCCCTGGACGGCGTACTTGTCCACGAGGTCGTCCACCTTGGGGTTCAAGGAGAACATGCTACCGTAGCTCTCGCCGGGCCTTGCACCCGTTCGTTCCTCGATCACGTCCAGCATCTCGGACAGCGGAACGATGTCCTTCCTCACTTCCTGGGGAACGCCCAGTGCCGCCGGCAGCGAGGAGGCGGGATCGGCGTCGACGGCCACGACGTCCATCCCGTCACGGGCGTACTGCGAGGCCAGCAGCGCCGCCACGGTGGTCTTGCCCACGCCGCCCTTTCCCGACACGGCGATCTTGAGCGGCATCTAATGCCTCGACAGCATCACGCGGTGCCTCAGCAGGTCGATCTCGGCTATACGGGCGCCGTCGATCGTGACCTCGCGGCCGAGGATGTCCAGGCATGTGATGCTTCCTCCATCATCGCGCACTATGACCGCTTCCGGCATGATCGTGCTGATGCCCTCGGCGGACTTCAAGAGAACGGTCGACTCGCACATCATGCCCTCACTCGACGTGCGCGCTAATAAAAGGTTCCCGGAACTAATCGAGGGAGCTCAACGCCGCCCCTCGGAGGCCCACATCTCGATAAAGGCGCGTCCCAGCGCAGTGAGGGAATATATCCGCCATCGCTTCTGCGGAACGGAGCCGGTCAGGCCTGCCTTCTCCAGGATGTTCAGATGGTAGGAAAGCCTCGAGTCGGACAGGTCAGTGACCTCCTTCAGGATGCAGGGGCACAGGTCACATACCGAGAGAGCGTGGACGATCTGCAGCCTGATCGGTTCGGATAACGCCTGGAACACCCTGGCCTCCTCCTCGAGGTCCTGTCTGTCGGGGACGGCGGAACGGACCGCATCCAAGCCGCCGCGCTGGCGGAGGGACTCCTCCACCTCTTCGGGGAGGTTCATAATGTCGGAGCAGTCCTGAACCCGACATTGCCCATTGACCTTCTCGCCATCGTTCATCTGACCGACAGGAAGAGCGTTGGAGGCTCACATATATCTTCGCCTCCAGCGGCCGCGGCGCCTTCCGGATCGGCGAGTCGGTCGCCCACGCCGTTGGCGCGTCACAGCACTTGTGTCCATTCCTAGCATGCTCGCTCAACACTGGATGAGGCCGCTCATGCTCAGTTGATCATCGTTGGCGAATGCCCTTCTTCCCGTTCCCGACCATATGAAAATGTCAAGTTGAAGTACATCTATAGCTTTCTGAATGTTATGAAGAGGGCAAGAACCGAGGCAGAGGAGGAAACGGAAACCTCTCCTGGAGAGTGCAATTTGCCAGATGAGGTCACTGAAGCGATCGAGGAGATCGGAGGATTGGAAAATCTAGCTGCCCACGTCCCGACGGCTCAACAGATCAATAAACAAGCAAAGATCCATCATGTCCTGTCCGACAAGACCAGGCTTCGAATAATGTGGGCCATAAACTGTTGCGACCTGTGCCCGTGCGTGCTCGTCTCATTCCTGAAGATACAAAACACGCGGCTGTCCTATCATCTAGGCGTCTTGGAAGATGCAGGGCTGGTAAGGTCTTATCCGAAAAAGAACTGGAAGATCTACTCCATCACAGAGCTTGGGCGAGAGGCCCTGGCCTGCAGCCATGACATCGGAGCCAGCGTTTCAAGGAGGAATTAAGTAGATGGGGCAGAAGAATTATTCTGAACCTATCAATGTCGCCTTTGCTCCCGTCCTTGAAACGGCCTTCACGATATCATCATGGCTTACCATCGACGGATCGTATGTGACCGTTAGCTGACTCGTTATGGGGTTCGTAGAGTAGCTTTCCACTCCCTTTAGCCTCTTCATTCTCCTCTCGACCATCTTGAACTCGCAAGAGCATATTCCGCTTATCTTGAAGCTGGATGTTTTCAGCACTGTTTCAGTCTCCGTTTCCATTGTCATCTTATCACCTATTTCAAATCAATTCGAACATGTATCCATTTTGAGCATATGATATCTTAGCATTTGTTGCCTCGATGTGGGCACGGAACGTTTCATTCAATTTGCAGCGCCCCCGGATGGCGATGATTTCCTGTCTGAACTACCCGCCGCGCTCGCATCCGTGGCCTTGGACCACTTCAGCAGCCTCAAGGCATTGAAGATCACGAAGACCGCGCTTGCCTCGTTCAGCAGAAGACCGGTGACGAGCCCAAGGTAGCCTAGCAGCGCCGCGACGATCATGAAAGAGATATTAATGAGGGAGATCCAGATGTTCTGCCGTATTATCGTTATTGCCTTGCTGCTGAGACCTCTGAGATAGTCCAACTTAGATAGGTCATCGGACATCAGGACAACGTCCCCTGCTTCGATGGCAATATCCGTTCCAGCCGCGCCCATAGCGATGCCGACGTCAGAGGCTGCCATTGCCGGGGCGTCATTGATCCCATCCCCGACCATTGCGACCGTGCCGTATTCTGCTCTAAGCTCCTTGATAAGTTCGACCTTTTCGAGGGGGAGCAACTGGCCATAATATCTATCCGCCCCCACCTGCTGAGCGATCGTCTTCGCGCTCCGCTCATTGTCCCCGGTCAGCATGACCGTTACGATGCCAGCATCCTTGAGCCTTTGAAGCGCGTCCTTAGCCCCTGGTCGAACCATGTCGGTAATGGCGATGAGCCCCAGAAGTCGACCCTCCGAGCTGACCAGCACGATCGTTTTGCCCTCGCTCTCCAGCGCTTCGATGGAATCCCAGTATCCGTTCAATAACACTCCATTATCCTGCTGCAACCGGACATTACCTATCAGGTAATGCTTCCCATCCGCACTGGCAGAGATCCCCATCCCAGACATCTCTTGGAAATCCTTCACTTCTTTTCCAGAGAATGCGTCGATCTCTTTGGCCTTCCTGACGATCGCCGCAGCCAGAGGATGTCCGGACCTGGACTCTATGCTTCCGGCCAGATCCATTAGCTCCTTCCCAGTTATGTCGCCGTAGACCAAGATGTCGGATACTTGTGGTCGCCCTATCGTGAGCGTGCCGGTCTTGTCAAAGGCGATCGCCCTGACCTCATCGACCACTTCCAAGTATGCCCCACCCTTGTAGATGGTGCCATTCCGGGCCGCGTTGGCCATGGCAGCCACGACCGCCACTGGCACAGAGAGGGCCAGCCCGCATGAGCAGGAGACCACGAACACGACCAGCCCGCGGAGGATGAACGTGTGCCAATCCGCTCCAAAGAACAGGGGAGGGATCGTCGCTACTGCCACTCCAAGGATGAACATTGCAGGCGTATACCATCTGGCAAAATCATCGGAAAACCTCTGATAAGATGTCCTCTTTGATTGCGCCTCCTCCACTGAACATATGATCTTCGAGAGCATCGTCTCGGAAGCGGGCCTGTCCACCTGTACCTCTACCGACCCATTCTGATTTATCGTACCGGCGAAGACCTCGTCGCCAACATTCTTCTGCACCGGGATCGATTCCCCGGTGACCGCGGCCTGATCGACGAATGACATGCCCTGGAAGACCTTGCCGTCGACGGGGATCCGTTCTCCTGGCCTAACGATGACTATGTCGCCGACATCGATGTCCTCTGTCGGCATGATCACCTCATGACCGTCCTTGCGCACGAGGGCATTCTTCGGCACAAGTTCAGTGAGCGACCTGATCGCCCCCCTGGCCTTGTCCACGGCATAGGACTCCAGCACATCTCCGAGGGAATAGACGAAGATGAGTATGGCCGCCTCATACCACATGCCAAGCAGAATGGCTCCAGAAGCGCCGATGAGCATGAGCAGATGAATGGTCGGAGTGAGGTTGATGAGGGCAATGATCGCTTTCCTCGCAGGGTAGTAGACGCCTACCAGCACCGCTATCCCGAACAGAGCGTTGGTTATGTGGGGCCCTACCCCCAGAAACATCATAATGAAAGAGAAGAGAGCGATGATGCCGCACCCGTAGAGGGCCAGCTGCTGCTTCTCCTTCCACCAGGTGCTGCGTTCCTTAACCTCGGCCATTGAACAGGTCATGCCCGTCTCGGAGATCGATCTGATAATCTCTTTCTCCGACGTTTGAGACGGATCGAAGGTGACGGTCGCTTGTCTCGACCCTAGGTCCAGGTTGAACTCTTTCACACCTTCCAGGGACCGTATCTTTACTCTGAGCAAGTCAGCATCCCGTCTAGAGTCTGCACCTCCGATGAGAAGTGAGATCGTTTCAAGCTTCACCTTATCACCCTTATCAGCCATTGTGGGTGGCTCGCTATTTCAAAACGTTTTGTATTTGGTATGTGATCAAGCGTATATGTAGCTTTGTGGAGACCCGGGGCGGCGCCAAAGGTGAAAGACGTCTACGCCATACGATGTATGTAGCTGCAGCTTCACGTCTGGCTTTCGAACGCGGTTGTGCCAGGAGCATTCAGCCCGTATCCATCATCATTTTTCAGTGCTCGAGCTACAAAGGCTGGGGCGCGAATATGGAGGCGTTCCTGATTATGCTGAATTTTGGTAAATTTCTCATCGGGATCGTGGTTTTGAAAATGGCCCGGTGATCCTCTTGCCTTCGGGCATCTGAAGGACATCAAGAGTGTAGGAAGCTGACGTACGTCTTGGCGTTCCCCATCGGCGAACCCTCGCCCTGCACCGCAATACTATTACAAAATATTTTAAAACGAGTGACCGCTACCTTCCAATCTAGCATAACGGAAGGGCATCGATGATACCATGACGACCAAGGTGAGAGTGAACATGTTCCCGTGCGGGAACAGGACCGAGATCACGGCGGAATCGACCGACGACGGTAACTATATCGTCCGGGCGAGCGGCAGCTGCGAGAAGGCCCAGCGGTACGTCGAGAGCCTGGGGACCCTCTCGCTGATCGATCTGACCGACAAGGAGGAGAGTAAAGTGTTCCGCAATTTCCTGAGCGCAGACATGAGCGCCACCTGCCTGCTCCCTTCCGGAGTGATGACCGCACTATGGGCGGAGGCGGGAATGATCGCACGCTCCATGACCAGGAAGGGGATTCCGCTCACCATCGAGTTCGTCGAGGGGTGAGCCGTCATGCAAGCAAGACAGTTGTCTAGAGCCGTTATGGCACTTGGAAGGAGCACATGTCATTCAAACTAAGAAAACTGTGCTCATCGATCGAGGACTATGAGGCCAATGGATGCGGCCCGTTGGACCTCGACATGATCGGTCAGCATCTCTCCTGCATGCCTGGCGTCGAGGTCTCAAGGCACGGGCCTGTCCTGACCGCATTGTTCGAGGATGAGGGCGTCGTGGCCAGACTATTTTCGAGCGGAAAGGCACTGATACAGGCCAGTTCTAGGAGGGACGCGGAACATATATGCTCGATATTGAACAGAGTAGCCGATTGATCATCGGAGGAAGCATCTCGATAATCTGAACGATCGCGCAACACGCTTTCTCATCCAGGGCCGCTTTAAATGCCCGCTCATAATTTATTTCATTACAAATCTTCTTGAAATGACAAATTCTATATACTCTCGCTAACATAACATTTCAAATTATGTTGAAATCAATGATGGGCGCACGAGATTTGAATGTAAAGAGGTGACCAAATGGCAAGGAAATTGATCATATTCGAAGGGGCGTTGTGCTGCTCCACGGGCATATGTGGCCCAGAGCCAGACAAGGCATTGATCCAGCTGAACGAGGACGTGAAGAGGCTTAAGGCCGAGTTCCCTCAGAACAGCATCATCAGAGTGTCGTTGTCCTTTAACGCGGGAGCCTTCCTAGAGCATCCCGAGATAACCAAGCTGGTGAACGAGGAGGGGACCGAGATCCTGCCCATCACATCCCTGAATGGCAAGATACTCTCCAAGCGGAGATACATGAGCTACGAGGAGATGAAAGCTGCGCTCCTAGGGGCGGAGTGAGCGAAGCTCTGGGGTGAACACGTTGAACGATCTGATCGAGCCCAAAAAGGGCGATACCAAATTCATCTTCTTCAGCGGAAAGGGCGGAGTGGGGAAGAGCACCATGAGTTGCGCCACCGCGGTATGGCTGGCCCAAAAAGGGTACAAGACGCTGATCGTCACCACCGATCCCGCCCCTAACCTGGGCGACATCTTCGGGCAGGAGATCGGGCATCGCGTCACCGCCGTTCATGCTGTCCCGAACCTCTATGCGACGGAGATCGATCCCGACGTGGCATCGCAGGAATACCGCGAGCGGATGGTCGCTCCCATGAAGGGCATCCTGGACCAGAAGAACCTGGAGGTGATGATGGAGCAGATGAAGAGCCCATGCGTGGAAGAGGTCGCCGCCTTTGACAGCTTCATCGAGTTCATGGACGACCCGCAGTATGATGTGGTCGTTTTCGACACTGCTCCGACCGGCCATACCATAAGGCTGCTGGAACTGCCCAGCGGGTGGTCCACTGAGCTGGACAAGGGAGGATCGACCTGTATCGGGCCGAGCTCGTCGCTGCAGGGCGCTAAGGCGAAATACAAAAAGGCGATCGGCTACCTGCAGGACAGTGGGAAGACCTCGTTCATCTTCGTCCTCAAGCCGGAGAGGTCTTCCATTCTAGAGACGAACCGCAGCATGGAGGAGCTATCCGGCCTGGGCATCAATACCACCTCGCTCATAATCAACGGAGTTCTGCCGGCCGAGGCGGCGACGGACGAGTTCTTCCGCAACAAGATGGCAGAGGAGGACAAGATGCTGGACGAGATCCGGAAGGAGTTCGTCCTCAACACCATGCACTTTCCTCTGCAGGAAACGGAGATCAACGGAGCTGACGCTCTGGCATCCGTCGCTTCCTATCTGTTCGATGGCAAGGACATAAAGATCCGAGGCCCGGAAGGTGAAGCCCCGGCGCACAAGGAGGTGGAGAGCGACATGGCTGCGGCAAGGGAGCTCCTCCGGCCGACGAACGGAACGCGGTACATCTTCTTCACCGGCAAGGGCGGCGTGGGCAAGAGCACCCTGGCTAGCGCGACCTCGATACATCTTGCCGATGAGGGCCTTAGAACCCTGATCGTGACGACCGACCCGGCGTCCCACCTCCAGCAGATCTTCGGACAGGCGATCGGTTCGGAACCGACCCCGGTCGCTGGAACGGACAGGCTCTTCGCGGTCAGGATCGATCAGAAGAAGGCCTTGGACGAGTATCGGAAGCGCATCCTCGATTCGGTGAGGGAGCAATCCGAAGAGATCAGGAGATCGGTGGAGGAGGACCTCAACTCCCCGTGCGCCGAGGAGATGTCGGCCTTTGAGAAGTTCATGAGCTACTTCGAGCTGGAAGGCTTCGAGGCCATCATATTCGACACCGCGCCGACTGGTCACACCCTCCGTCTGCTAGAGCTGCCGTCCGACTGGAAGGGCTTCATCGACCTTGGTACTCTGGCCAAGAACACCTCCGAGGAGACGCGGGGCAAGTACGCCAATGTCATCGAGACCATGAGATCGAGGGACAGGAGCACCTTCGTCTTCGTCGTCTATCCCGAATACACGCCGATCATCGAGGCGTGGCGGGCATCGCAGGAGCTGAAGAAGCAGGTGGGCATCGAGACCGGTCTGGTGGCGGTGAACTACATCATGCCCGAGGAATACGGCCGTAATGCCTTCTTAGAAGGCCGGAAGAGACAGCAGAAGAAATATCTCGCGGAGATCGAGCCAAGGTTCGGGACGCCACTGCTGCTAGTGCCCCAGCTGGACCACTCGCCCGAGGGCGTGGAGGAGCTTCGCGCTCTGGCCGGCTTGATTTACGGCGGGAGGCGGGGGGACCTTTCGGCCAAACCCTTTGCCCCCACCGAGCGTTAAGGGTCCCATGGCTCGAGAGTGCACGAGGTCCATGAATGAGACCCCCGTTGATGGAGCACCCGCCGGAAGCTCGGTCGAAGGGATGGTCCGCCGCGAACCTGGGAACATGCATGGTGCCCCGCTCGAAACGATCGGCCTGGCCCACATCCTGGTATCGATAAGCGGGGAGGAGTGGTCATCCCTAAGGAGGTACGGGAAAAAATGGACGGCCACGGAGATGGTAAGATGCTGCTGGTGGCCGAGATGGTGAACGGGACAATGCCCATGATCACGCTGGTCCCGGCCAGCCGGCCCTCCGAAAGATCCGAAAGAGGGCGAGAAATGGATGCAGAGGAGCGGCACCGTCCTCGTAAGATGACCGTTCATCCAGTATGATGGCCAGAGATAACGATGGTTAGGAATCTATTTATACACATCAATCGTTTCAATTATATTTGAAATCTGCTGAGAAGGGTAGACCATGAATGAGACCGCCGGAGAGTACTGCCCGCCGCCCGGGACGGCGCCGAAGAAGCTGTCGTTCCTGAACCGCTACCTGACCGTCTGGATCTTCGCGGCCATGGCGCTAGGCATCGCCATGGGGGCGTTCTTCCCGGAAGTGGCCGACGCAATAAACTCGCTCAGCGTCGGTACGACGTCCATACCGATCGCCGTCGGCCTCATTCTCATGATGTACCCGCCACTGGCCAAGGTCAGGTACGAGGAGCTGGGCAAGCTGACGAGGATGCCCGAGTCCAAGGCCATGTTCTCGACCTCGCTCGCCCTGAACTACGTGGTCGGCCCGCTGCTGATGTTCGCGCTGGCCTGGATCTTCCTTCCCGACCTGCCGGAGTACCGCATAGGCCTCATCCTCACCGGCGTAGCCAGGTGCATCGCCATGGTGCTGGTGTGGAACCAGCTGGCGGACGGCGATTGCGAGTACGCTGCTATACTGGTGGCGCTGAACTCGCTGTTCCAGATCGCGCTGTATTCGTTCTACGCATATTTCCTCATAACCGTGCTGTCGGACCTCATTTCGCCGGGCTCCGGGGTGGCGGTGAGCATATCCATAGCATCGGTGGCCACCAGCGTGCTCATCTACCTCGGCATACCGTTCCTGGCCGGGATCGTCACGCGGTACGCGCTCCTCCCGCGCAGGGGCGCCGACTGGTATGACAAGGAGTTCATGCCGAAGCTCTCCAAGCTGTCGCTGCTGGCGCTGCTGTTCACTATCGTCATCATGTTCTCCCTGCAGGGGGAGAAGATACTGAGGCTTCCGCTGGACGTCGTCCGCATCGCCATGCCGCTGCTGGTGTACTTCATCAGCATGTTCCTGCTGTCGTTCTGGACATCCATGCGGCAGGGGTTCGACTACCCGCACACCGCGGCGCAGTCGTTCACGGCGGCGAGCAACAACTTCGAACTGGCGATCGCCATCGCCGTGGCCGTCTTCGGCATCGGCTCAGGCGTCGCCCTGGCCGCCGTCATCGGCCCGCTGGTGGAGGTGCCGGTGCTCATATCGCTCGTAAACTTGTCTCTGTACTTCCGGAGGAAGTATTACAACGAGGACGGTTCGATAATAAGGAGCGCAACAAGAGGCTGAGCGGACGACCGAAGGTCCGGACGCACGGCTGCCGGAGGAGAGAGAATGACCATAGAAGAGATCGACCTGTACAGGCTGAGAGCGGAGGACGTCCTGAGATACCTTCCCCAGGGGGAGCGGGCGGCCTGCAAGGCGGGGAGCTGGAGCGAGTTCGCGCAGATGCTGATCGACGGTGCCGCCAGGGCCAGCGAGTGCGAGGCCATACCTCCGAGGATGGCCGCGGCGCTGGACGCCACCCTCTCCCTCGACGTTCGCCTGCCCGAGAGCGACCCCATGCAGCAGAAGGTGACGGAGAGGCTGGTGGAGCTTAACTCGCCGGACGAGAACGGCCCTGTGCTCCTCACCGGCAATTCCGTCGTCACCCACCGCATCCTCCGGCTCATCTTCGACGCTGCCCGCGTCCCAGCCTTCCTGGTGGTCGTGGACACCAACGGCCTCACGGCCGACAACGCCGTGGCCACCGGAGCGTTCACGCCCATGGCGGTGATGAAGGCGATCACGGACAGCGGTATAGCCGCGAGGTCATCGTCGCGTCGCATCATCATTCCAGGACTGGCGCACGCATCCAAGAGCGCCATAGAGCGCATCACCCGCTGGACAGTGGAGGTCGGCCCGGTCAGCGGCTTCGAGCTGCCCATGTACCTGCTGACAGAGCGGTGAGGCATCCCAGCATGGGAACGGAAGGGCATACGGCGGCCATGATCGCCCCTCGGAGGCCGCCATGGCTTCGGGGCGAGGTCGTGAGGCACTGCCTCCAGTGCGAGGCCCGGGTGGATTGGATGCAGAGGGCGTGCTCGAAATGCGGCGCTCCGCTGCGGAAGGAGTGCCCCCGCTGCCATTATTGGGTGGAGCTGGACGCCACCTTCTGCACCTCCTGCCGTTATGGTTTCCCGCTTCCGCCTCCTCCCAAAGCCACGGTGCGCATGTGGCACGCCGAGGCATCGGGGTCCGCCGACCGGGAAAGCTTTACGAGCAATGAGCGCCCTGGACCGAAGGCGCGGAATGGATGACCATGGGGATCGGCATACTCGGCTGCGATGCTATAAGGAACGAGCTGGAGATCGTCACGGCCGGCGACCGGGAGGTCGTCTACCGAGAGTACCTCGAGTTCGGCCTGCATCTCGAGCCCGAGCAGCTCAGGAAGGCCATCCTGGAGAAGCTGGAGTCCCTGCCGGCCGAGGTGGACGTCGTGTTCCTGGGCTACGGCCACTGCCAGGCGCTGAAGGGACTTCCGGAGCAGGTCAATGTCCCGATCGTCATGCTGGAGTACGAGGACTGCATCGCCGCCATGCTCACGACCGAGAGATACCATGCGGAGAAGAGGAACGGCGGGATAACATGGTTCTACCCGGCCGGATGGGCCGCCAACGGCATGCCGGGCATGGTGAGGCTGTTCCGCCTGGACAGCGTGGAGGACTATGCCCCGGAATACTTCCTCAAGATCATGTTCGACGGCTTCTCCCGATGCCTGTTCATCGACACCGGGATCGAGGGCATCGAACGGCTAGAGGGAAACTCGCTCGAAGTGGCCGAGGCCCTGGGCCTCAGGCACGAGCGGACCTTGGGGAGCCTCGACGCGCTGAGGGCGGCCTGGCAGGCGACAAAGGAGCTGGCGCGTTCACTGGAGAACGGAAGGAAGGTCTGAACGGCGCGGTCAGCGCACCAGGGCCCGGACCTTGTTTCCGGCGAGGTGCTTGATCTTAGAGGTCAGCTCGCCGATCGTTCCCTGATATTCTATCTCGTCCTGCCCCCTGAAGATCCTCTCGCGGACCAGGGCCCCCAGATGGTCGTCGTTCCCCGGCTGGAGCACGATGCGGACCGAGCCCCCGGCGGCGTTGCTGTCCATGCAGATGCCATCCTCGTCGCCGTCCACGATGCCTATGACCGGGACGCCCAGGCGCGCCAGCAGAGAGGTGGCGATGCGTGTGGTGTCGTCCCCGACCGACACGGCGGCCTTTATGTCCCGCCCGCGGAACAGGGCGTCCTCGGCGCGGTGATCGATCAGGATGATGCGGTCCCCCGTGGTCTGCAGGCGCCCCTCGCCCCCCTCCGTCCTACGGACCGAGCCGGAGCGGATGATCGTCCTGCTCAGGTCGGTGATGGATAGTTTTTCGATGCCGTGCTCCTTCGGCTCCAGGCCGGTGAAGGCCAGTTCACCCTGCACTAAACGAACTTCCACCACTTCGTCGATCGCCCTTCCGACCACTATGCCATCCATCCACACGTTCTCGCCGATCTCCACGCCGGAGATGACGCGGCGGTGGGGGGACATCTCCACCATCCTGGTGGGCGGCGCTTCCCTCAGATTCATCGAGCGTACGAGCGAGGCGACCGATGTGCCCATCGGAGGTTTCCAGAGGATGTAGAAGCCGGCGTCGATCTGCACCAGGGGCACCTCCAGACGCTGAACGACCCGTGACACGACCATCCGGCCGAAGGCCTGGCCGGACGCCGGCGTCTTGGAATGATTGAGCAGTATGACCTCGTCGCTGCGGCGGTCCATCTCCACCAGGGCGTCCGACACCAGCTGCCGGCCCCTGACCGTCACCCGGTCCTCCAGGCCGGCATCGATGAGCGCCGCCGCCCCCATGGCGCCACCCAAGGTGGCCTCCACATCCCCCATGGTGGCGAGCTGGTCGAGCACCTTCTCTGCTATCCCCAGGTCGATGACCTCTGGGCCATGGATGACCACGCCGTACCTCATATCGCCTTCCAGTAAGGCACGATGATTGATAAAGTTCAGCCTCGGCCCAGCGACATGCCCTGCTCCATGGAGCGGATCTCCAGCGTGCGTATGATGTCGGACCGGGATACGATGCCGACCAGCTGGCCGCCTTCCATGACAAGGAGGCGCCCGACCCGCTGCCTCGCCATGATCTGGATCGCGTCCTCGGCCGGCGTCTCCGGAGCGATGGAGATTATGTCACGGCTCATGATGCTGCCCACCTCCACATCGTAGTGGCGTGACGCCGGAACCCCCTGCGCGTCCTGGAGGGTGACTATCCCGATCACTCGGTCCCCCTCCATGACGGGATATCCCATGTGCTTCTCCAGCATGATCCGGTCCAGCAGCTCCCGGACGGTCGTGGTGGGCTGCACGACGCTCACGTCGCGCGTCATGATGGTGCCGACGGTGACGCCCTCCAGGGCCTGTCCGATCAGCGTGCTCCTCTCCTCCTCCTTGGCGCCGAGGTATATGAACAGGGCGATGAGGATCAGCCAGATGTTGAAGAAGAAGCCCACTATGGCCATCCCGACCGCGATCACCTTGCCTACCGCCACCGCCGCCCTGGTGGCCGGTATGAACCCCATGCGCTTGGCGAGGAACGATCGAAGAACGCGGCCACCGTCCATGGGGAACGCCGGAATGATGTTAAAGCCGGCCAGCAGGATGTTGTAGAAGCTCATCATGCTGAACATGATGGCCACGATGGTCGTGGCCAGGTCCGTTGAGTCGCGCAGCAGGAGCCAGAACGGCAGCAGGATGAGCCCTATGATAAGGCTGGTGGCCGGCCCCACGGAGGCCATCAGGCTTTCCCCCACGGCGCCCTTGGGCTGCTTCTCGATCTCGGTCGCCCCGCCGAAGATGAAGAGCGTTATCCCCGAGATCTTGTAACCGCGGCGGAGCGCCACCATGGAATGGGCCAGCTCGTGCAGCAGCACGGCGGCGAAGAACAGCACGGCGGCGATGAGGCCCAGGCCCAGCTTTTCCGGCCACCCGATGGGGAGGTCGCCGAAACCTATGCGGAAGCCATACAGGTCTGGAACGAAAGTGAACCCGAAGACCAGGGCGAAGAACGGGAGGATGAAAAGGAAGGAGATGTGAATCTTGATGGGGAGCCCCTTCACCGTTCCGAGGCGTAGCGACGACCGCATGCCTTTACAATGGGCAGGGGGTGATAATTAGGGTTTGTCCTAGTGCACGTGCCCCGCCACCTGGCTTATGACGTACATGAGGGCGATGCCCAGGACGATCATCAGGAACGCGCGGTATCCCCTCTTCTCGAGATAGCGCTTCAGGCAGCGGGACGCGGATGTCCGCACAGTAGGCGACCGTCCACCAGTGATCCGGCCTCGAGCCTTCCACGAGGCCTATGGATCGTATGACGAACTTGTTGAACGGATAAATGGCAAGCATTCCGAAGGGCCCCATCATGGAAGGGGATCACGGACATTGTAAGAGATGATCTATGTTGGCAATAAACCGCCTCCGCGTAAACTTCCTAGATAATCGGGCAAAGATGATATGCCCCCCGCGGTCATCGAGGGAGCATGATACGAGTCGGAGATATGGAGGAAGGCGCCATCGTCAAGGACCTCAACTCGATGATCGAGTTCGCCCAGGGGGGCATAGTATCCAAGGTGTTCCTGAATCGGCCGGAGGCGAACATGACGCTGTTCTGCATGTCCAAGGGGCAGGAGCTGTCCGAGCATACCTCCACCAGGCCGGCGGCAATTTACGTTCTCCAGGGAAGCGGCTACGTTCAATTGGGCGACGAGCGTCATGAGGCCAGGCCGGGCGTATGGATCTTCATGCCCCCGGAGCAGCTGCATGCCGTCCAGGCCACCGAGGACCTGGTGTTCCTGCTGACTCTGTTCAAGCGCTCCTGATCAGCGCTCGATGCCGTCCCGCGCCTTGATCCCCTTTTCGTAGGGATGCTTGATCATTCGCATCTCCGTCACCAGGTCAGCAAGGTCCAGGATGGCCTGGGGGGCGTACCGTCCGGTGAGGACCAGTTCCACGCGCGGAGGGCGGTTCTTGATCATGTCCACCACCTTGTCGGCGCCGATGAGGCCCATGTGGATCGTGACGTTCACCTCGTCCATGATCACCATGTCGTACTCCCCGGAGTGCAGAAGCTCCCTGCACTTGGCCAGGGCGGCCTCGGCGGCGTCATAGTCCTCCTTTTTGGCCTTGCCCTCGAATACGAGGCAGTCGAGCCCCATGGGCAGCAGCGTAAGGTCGGGCAGCATCTTCGAAATGCGGTACTCGCCGTAGTACTGGTCAGACTTCATGAACTGCACCATGGCCACCTTTAGCCCGTTGCCCATGGCCCGCAGCGCCAGTCCCAGAGCGGCGGTGGTCTTCCCTTTTCCGTTGCCGGTGTATACCTGCACCAGCCCGAGATGCTCCCTCGGGTCCTTCTCTGACCGCATGGACATCGGAACGCGTTCAGGACGGTTATAGTTTACCGCAGGAGGAGCGCCGACACCGTGGCGCGGGCCTTGCGCTTGGCCAGTGCGCCCTTCATCGCATTCACCATGGCCCGCTGCGGCATGGACAGCAGTGCTCTCGCCTCCTCGACCTCCTCCGGGAACAGGACCTCGGACATGAGCAGACCGCACAGCACCGTGCGGTCGCCGGCCGGGATGCTCTCGTCCATCCACACGTTCAGTATGTTGTCCTTGATGTCGCCGCCCTCTGCGAGCTCGCTCCCCAGGAGGTCCTCGATGGCGTTCGCGTAGCAGTCCAGCCTCGACATGTCGTTCTGGCGCACCGCCGCGGCTGCCACCGCGCCTGCCCCCATCCCGCACGCGTACGAGGGAGCGATGCCTTCTCCTACGAACGCCAGGGTCTGGCCGGCGGCGTCGCCGGCGAACAGCACGTTGCCGCGGCGCGGCCCTCCGAGGAAGCCGGGCAGCGGAGCATCGCCGGTCTTGACCTCCAGGACCTTGTCGACATCGAACAGGTCCATAAGCAGGGGGTTGGTCGTCAGCCACTCCTGCAGGCGGTCCCTGCGGCTTCCCTCCAGCCCTATGGCCGCCAGGCCGACATTGGCGTGGCGCGGCCCCTTGGGGATCACCCACCCATAGCCCAGGCCGACCTCCGGCTCCAGGAAGATCTGCATGCCCGATGGCAGCCGGCGGCTGGAAACCATCTCGTACTCGATGCCCTTGGCCATGGCCTTCTCGGTGAAGAGCTCCACGTTCATCAGGCGCGCTAGGGTGCTGTGCACGCCGTCGGCGGCCACGATGACCTTCGGATGCACCTTTGACTCGACGCCCTGATGGATGATGGTGGCCTGAACGACCCGGTCGCCATCCATCTTGATGTCGGTCAGCCGCGCATCGGCATGGACCATGGCGCCGGCCTCCGCGGCCCGGGCGGCCAACGCCTTGTCGAAGATCTTCCTTTCCAGCGTGACCGCCTTCCAGTACGGCTCCCGGCTGGTCAGCTTGACGCGGCGGTCCAGCAGGAAGGTGGTGTGGTCCAGCTTGGCAGCCAGGGCGCCTGGGGGAAGCTTCAGCTTGAGCTTCTTCAGCAGCGTCTCGCCCACCACCTCGCCGCACTGCACCGGGGTGCCGATCTCCTTCTTGCGGTCGATCAGCAACGTTCTGGCGCCGCCCTCGGCGGCCGCCATGGCGGCCGAGCTGCCGGCGGGGCCGGCCCCCACCACGAGTATCTCGCATTCCTTGAGCATCTTCACCACCCCACTATCGCCGAGCGCACGTATGCCATGTATAGATCACGGTACTGGGGGTAACGGAACATGGCCTTAAGAAAGGCGAAGGGGAGCAGGCCGCTGCCGAAGACGTGCGATGATTCGGCGTATCCCGCGTCGTCCAGCCCGGCGAAATGATCGAACGCCCGCATGAAACTGGGGTGGCTGAACATGGATGAACGCCACCACCTCTCATACCTTTCGGGGTCGTCCCACAGCACGGCCTCGGCCGCCTGCCGGCCTGCCAACATGGCAACGCGTATGCCTCCGAAGGTCAGAGGATTGGGCATGGCGGCGGCGTCCCCCGCGAGGTAGCAGCGTCCGTCGGCTATGCGCTCCAGACTGCCGGTCGGGATCGCCCGCCGGTGCCTCTCGATGATGTCCTCCTTCACCACGTCGGTCCCGCGCGGGAAGCCGATGCGCGCATGCTTTCCGGCGGGAAACTCCCACCGGTATCCGCCGTTGTACTGCTCTCCCTGGATGAAGATGATCTTGTGCTCCGGCACCTGCTTGTCCACGAGGTACTGCTCGGTCCATATGACCTCGGGAGGCATCGTTCCGAAGATGTCGCGGCGGACCCGGGAGTTGAAGCCGTCCGCTCCGATAAGGGATCGGGCGGCGACCTTTCGGCCGGAGGAGCATTCCAGCTCGTAGCGCCCGTTCTCCCTGCGCGCCGATAGCAACGCATCGTTCTCCATGATGCCGCCCCGGGCGAGGTACCGTGCCTGGATGGAGCGCAGCAGGCGGGGGCGGTCGACGATGTAGCCCCGGTGACGGATGCCCAAGACCACTCCGCCAGGCCATCTCTCCTCGACGTAGTTGATGTTGTGCACCACCTGTTCGGCCCTCAACGGCCGCAGCTCGCGGAAGGCGCTCTCCGAGACCGCCTCCCCGCACATGCGGTGGTAGAGATCGAAGTTCTTTCCGTCCAGGCGGTCGATGAGGAGGACGTTCATCTCCGGACGGTATTCCTTGAGAAAGAAGGCGGCGGTGGTGCCGGCGCACCCTCCGCCCACGATGACTGCATCATATGCTTCCATTTGCGTACCTCGAAGTGCTGGCGACATCGACCATGGAGTATCCGAAGTCGAATGAGAGGAAAGCGAACAGATACATGAATGATGGCAAAGCCCCGGCCAGGCAGAGAACGAGCACGCCGATCTTCAGCAGCGGCCGCTGGCGCATGACGCCCGCCGTGAGGGAACGGTCGCCATCGGCGGGAAGCGCATCGACCTTCTCGTCCAGCAGGGCAAGGATGAACACCGCCGCGATCCCGGCCAGGCCGATGTCGTGCACCGTGGTCAGCGCTACCAGCGATAGCAGCATGGCGGCCGCGAAGGCGATGCGAAAGGCGATGTTGTCGTATTTCCCGGCGACCAGCAGGGCGAGCAGGATGCCGACGAAGATGACCGCGGTGGCCTCGTCCAGCAGCACCAGGGAGCCGAGCCACAGGCCGGTCGGAAGGGATAGGAGAAGCGCGGTCCTCTTGCTGTACAGCTCGGAATCGAACGCCTGGTCGCCGTACTTGACCAGCACGCCTATGATAAGATAGGAGAGAGGGATCGCGATGGAGCGCGCAAGGCCCGCCTGGTCGACGTAGAAGCCGATCATGACGGCCGAGACGGCGGCGGCGAAGGCGAGGGTGGCGAAAAAGGGGAGTGCCGATCCCCTGCGGGTTGCCGACGCGACCTCCATGACGCCCGCCATATGCGAGATGTTTAATGAAGCTTGGCCAACCGTGGCCGTCATGACGATGACGTGTACGGACTGGCGCGCAGCGCGAATGATGTCGGAAGGGGTTTGACCGGCCTGCTCAGGAGCGGGCGGGGATCGCCGCCAGGACGGCCTTGGCCCTCCGGCGCCACATGGGGCGGTCCTTCCGTCCGCGTACCTTTTTCTTCCCGTTCGGCCGTCCGAGGAGGGCGTACTGCCCCCTCAGCTCGTGCATCACGTACTGGTCGATCTCCTGTGCCGGCATGCTTGATGGTACGCTAGATGAGGTATAGCTCATGATATCGTCTCCAAATGTAAAGAGGGCGGAGGGGGGCATATCCTTTGGCCCGGCCTGGGGCGGTCATTGCCGAGACGCAGTAGCACGGTGCCTGACAGCGAGGCGCACGGCATCGTGGAATGTTTATCTGTCCATTCGCCGATGAGGGGTCGTGCCGAACTACGAGGCCACCCTGGAGGTCAAGCACGACTGCCCCTACTGCGATATCACGGAACGCCATCCAGGCATCCGCATCACCGCATGGGACAACACGGTCATGCACATCGCCGTGGTGACGTCCGACGGCCAGGAGGGGCTGGACGACTTCCAGCGGGAGCTGTCGGCCGAGCTGGAGTACACCGTGGTGTCACGGCAGGCCAACCGTCTGGAGGTGGTCATCCGCGACCGGAACGTGGACCCGGACTCGGTCACCTCGCTCATCTCCCGCTGCGACTGCTGGTGCGCCCAGCCGTCGGTGGCGGAGAAGGGATGGGAGAGGTATCGGGTGTTCTCCTGGGACAAGGCCAACCTGTCCCGGCTGGTCGGCCTGATCTCGGCGGTCGGGGGCACGGTCCGCGTCGGTTCGGTGAGGCCTCTCGGCCTGCCGTCCTTCACGAGGGACATGATGGTGCCCGTCAGCAACGTCCTCAACGGGCTCACCCGCAGGCAGGCCGACGCGCTCATCAATGCGCTGGAGCGCGGCTACTACGACTCGCCGGCCCGCGTCTCCGCCGACGAACTTGCCAGGGCGCTGGGACTATCGCGCTCGACGCTGTCGGAGCATCTGCGCAAGGCGGAGGCGAGGCTGCTGCTGAACGTCCTGCCCATAGTGCGCATGGCGCGCGAGGAGATGGAGGACTAGACCGTCCGTTCTAGAAGCCAGGCCATGTTACGGCCCAGGTCCCTCATGATGCGCTTTCCCTCCTCGTCCGAGTCGACGTCCCCCTTCTCTCGACCGATAAGGACGTTCCAGTAGGACGAGCCGACCACGATCATCTCGGCGATCAGGAAGAAGTTGTTGATCTCCTGGAAGGTGGCGAGAGCGCCGGCCCTGCGGTTGACGGCCACGGCCGCTCCGACCTTCCGCTTCAGGGCCCCGGTGGGCCCGCACACGTAGCCGACGCGGTCGATGAACGCCTTGGTCTGCGCGTTCATCGTTCCATAGTACACGGGGGAGCCGATGATGATGCCATCGGCCAGGGCGATCTTGGCCACGAACTCGTTCACGCGGTCGTCGGTGATCTTGCATTTCCCATCCTTGGCCTTGCGACATGCCCCGCAGGCCTGGCACGGGGCGACCGGTTCGATGCCGATGTTTACCATCTCGGTTTCGATGCCTTCCTTCTCCAGCTCATCGAGGGCCATTCGCAGCGCCCTTTGCGTGTTTCCGTTGGCCCTCGGGCTGCCGTTGAACGCTATGACCTTCATGCTCTGACTAAGGGCATGTGAAGTATATCCGTCCTCGCTCCAACGCTCGTGATCGTTCTTGTCAACGTAAGGGCGTGATCATGTGCCGCGGCCCCGATCCGATAAGGGTTTCGCCGGAGTGCTTGGAATCGTCCTTCCATGACGGCGCACCTCCTCCAGCACGGGCCCGACATCCCGCTCCCATTACTTCGGCCTCGGGCACCGCCGATCTTCACCGGCCGGGGCGGCTGGGTATGCGGCGGTCAGTCAGACGCGGTGGATCGCCCCTTCAGGCCTCCGGCGATCGAGGGCCCCGCGAGTGGGCTCCGCCCAAGTGGCCCCGTCGGATCCGTTCGAGCGATGTTTTCGCGCCATGAGTTAGCTGCGCCGCCGATCGAGAGAACGAGGAGCCATCCATCGGTGGCCTCCAAATACGCCTTCATGGAGCGGCGGCGCGTCCGCAGGCGAAGGAGCGAAGCAACCGGGCAGGTCCATGAACGCCCTCTTGGAACGAGGTAGGTTTCACACCCGCGATCGCGTTCATGGGGGGAGCGTTCACGGCCGCCCTCATCGCAAAGAACCCATAGTGGAGAAGAGGCGGAATGATTGCCGCATGGGCCCCCATAAGGCCGGTTGCTTCGATCGCGTCTCTAACCTGGCCCCATTGGCCATGCTCGGAATATATGAAGGGATGACGACAGGAAAATAAGGAGGTATTTATTGGAAGGAGTACCGTGCAAGGGTCCGGGTCCTGTCGTCTCCTGCAGCCATGTAATATGCGTATTACTTATTAAACTATTCGTAACACGTTTAAGCATACGCCCGAAAGGGCCCGCCTAGGCATTATTGAACGATGCAGAGCATGGGCGGTGCGTCAACACCTCGGGCGGACGAGCGCTCGACATGCCCGATGGCCCGACGATGGGCAGGCATGCGTCCGTTCTGTGGTAAAGCAATGATTATATACGCATCCAGCAATCAAGTAACACGAATTCCGATATCGTAATACTTAGGAGAGGAATACATTGCACATCCCCGATGGATTGATGGATCCGACGGTCTTTATCGCCGGATGGGTGTTGGCGCTGCCCGTCATTGCCTGGGCCTTTTGGAAACTGAACAAGACCGTTGACGAACGAGCTATCCCTCTAATAGCCTTGCTGGCCGCGGGCATATTCGTGGCCCAGATGCTCAACTTTCCGGTAGGCGGAGGGACCTCTGGACACCTCATCGGAGCGACCCTCGCGGTCGCGCTGGTAGGCCTACCGGCGGCCATTGTCGTCATGACGACCATTCTGCTCATACAGGGCCTGCTGTTCGGCGACGGGGGGCTCACCGCGCTGGGCCTCAATCTGTTGAACATGGCGGTCATCGCCCCGCTGGTCTCCTACGCCATCATTCATGTTGCCAAGGGGAACAAGTTTTCGGTCCCGGCGGCAGCATGGTCCGCGGTCTTCATCGCCTCGATCGCCTGCGGCCTGCAGCTCGGCCTGAGCTACAGCATCTCGGGCGGCGCATACGGCATAGACATGGCCCTCGCTCTTCCAGCCATGGCGGGATGGCATGCGATCATCGGCGTCGGCGAGGCGATCATCACGGGAGGGGTCATCCTGTTCCTGAGCAAGGTAGCCCCGGAGACCCTGAGGATGGCTGGACCAAATGTTGCGGGGGTGGTCGAGCATGGAGCGTAAGCACTTCATCGCCGCCGCGGCCATCCTGTTCGCGTTCTCGATCGGGCTGGTAGGCTTCTATTTGTTCGCTTCGGAGCTCGGGGACGGGCTGGAGGTCACCATGGAGAAGAACGGCGTGGAGGAGGGCGAGCCCATATATCAAGCGCCCTTCGATTACGGGGACAGTTACCTCGCCAGCCTTATCATGGGCCTGATCGGTTTCGCGGCCACTTTCGGACTGATCTTCCTCTACATGAGGGGCTCCAAATCTCTGAAGAGCGACCGATAAACCTTTTCCCATTTCCATTATCTTGACGAGGTTTGCGCTTGAGACACTACGAGATTGACCAATATTCCCGTTCCTCATCTTTGTTCTCTTTCGACCCGAGGGTGAAGATGGCCTGCGTCATCTCGCTGGTGGTGGTGACGGCGTTCCTCCGTTCCCTTGAGGCGGTCGTGATCGTGCTCGCGTTCTCGATTGCATTGGTCCTCGCATCCAAGGTGCCCCTGCGGCACGTTTGGAAGAGCCTGTCCATTGCCCTGCCTTTTGCCGTGGTGCCCGCGGCGGCCCTCTACTTCACATCCGGACCGTTGCCCGCGCTGACCATGGCTCTCCGCATCCTCGCATCGGTGCTCACCCTCACCGTCCTGGTCACGACCACGCCGTTGTTCGATGTGATCAAGACGCTGCGCTGGTACCGCTCGCCCAGGCTGCTGAACTCCCTGATACTGTTCACATACCGCTTCATCTTCGTACTGCTCGACGAGATGGACAGGATGAAGATTGCCCGCGTTGCCCGCGGCTACACCGGCCGGGGAAGCCTTCTGTCCCGGGAGGTCTTCAGGACCATATCCTACACCATCGGCATGATCTTCGTCCGCTCCCACAAGCGGGCCGTAAACATGTACGACGCTCTCCTGGCAAGAGGCTATACTGGTGAGGTGAACACCATCGACGAGATGAGGGTGCGAGGGCGGGACGTCGCGCTCGCCATAACATTCTTCATGGTCGGCGCTTTCTCTATCATCGCCCAGGTTGGCTTGGTAAATTGGACGCTATTAGGCTGAACGGCGTAGGGTACACCTACGAGGACGGGGCCCAGGCGCTCCGCGATGTCAATCTCCAGATAAGGGCGGGGGAGAAGGTTGCGCTGGTAGGGCCCAACGGCGCGGGCAAGAGCACATTGCTGCATATCATGTCGGCCCTTCATCTGCCCACCGAAGGGAAGCTAGAGCTCATGGAGGAAGAGGTCACCAAGAGGGTCGCCGAGAAGGCCCGCTTGGGCGTCGGCTTCCTCTTCCAGGACCCGGACGATCAGATATTTATGCCAAGGGTGTGGGACGACGTGGCGTTCGGGCCCGTGAACATGAAGCTGCCTCCCGAGGAGGTAAAGCGAAGGGTGGAGGAAGCCATGGCCCAGGCCGGCATCGCCGGGTACGAGGAGCGACTGCCCCACCATCTCAGCTTCGGGGAGAAGAAGAGGGTAGCCATCGCCGGCATCCTGGCCATGCGTCCGCAGGTCCTGCTTCTGGACGAGCCGACGGCCAATCTCGACCCACAGGGGCGGCGGGACCTGGTGAACGTTCTGATGCCCCTCCGGGACAAGACCATGGTCATCGCCACCCACGACCTCTCGGTGGCGTTGGAGCTGACCGACCGCGTGATCGTCCTCAAGCGGAGCGTCCTGTACGACGGCAGCTTCCGCGGGCTGGTGGAGCGGCCCGACATCCTGTCGGACGCGAGGCTGGAGCTGCCATCGGTGCCCCGGCTCATGGAACGATGGATGGCGCGCGCCGGCCGCACCGGTCCGCTGCCGCTCACCATCGATGAGGCGCTGGCGATGCTGGAAGATCGCGACAGGTAAGCTACCACTTTGCCGTCCCGGCCGGTCGGGCGTACGCGGCGCAGGCCTCTACAAAGGTCTGGGCCCACTCCGGGCAGGAGCCGAAGTGCAGGTGGGTGTACGAGGCCAGCGTCCTGTTCCTGACGAACGCGTCCATGGGGCCGTCGATCCCCTTGTCCTTGTTCAGGTCGTAGGCGAAGTCCTCCGCGCCGTGCTCATAGACCTTGGAGTAGTGGAACACATGGCCTCTGGTGGAATCGCCCACGTTTGCCAGCACGTTGTCGCGGACCACCTTCGCTTCGACGTACCCCAGCGCCTGCAGCCTCCCGGCCATGCATGCCTCGGCGTCGAACACGCCGGTCATGTCGTACCTCATCCCGTCCTGGGTGGAGAGGCCGCGGCACATGTACATGAGCCCCCCGCACTCGGCGTAGATGGGCATGCCCTCGTCGGAGAGCCGCTTGATCGCCGCCCTTGCGGCCTGATTGGCGGCGAGCTGCTCGGCGTACATCTCCGGGTATCCTCCTCCGAAGTACAGGCCGTCCACCTCCGGGACCTCATCCCTCATGGGGGAGAAGAACACCAGCTCCGCCCCGGCGTCGCGCAGGTACTGGAAGTTGTCCTCGTAGTAGAAGTTGAACGCCTCGTCCCTGGCGACCCCGATGCGCGCGACGGCCGGCCTGGGCTCGATGAGGGGCGCGGACGACGCCATGTCCGGAGCGGACCTGGCGATCTCGATCAGACGTTCCATGTCCAGGTTGCCCTCGATGATCTTCCTGATGCTGTCGTACAGCTCCCGATCGAGGTTCTCCTCCGCCGGCACCAGGCCCAGGTGGCGGCTCTTCAGCTTGATGCTCGATTCGCGCGGTATGCCTCCGAGGCATTCGAGCCCCCGCAGCGAATCTCGGAGCATGTCCAGATGACGCTTCCCGCCGACATTGTTGAAGATGACCGCCCGGACGTCGACGTCCGGATCGTATCGCTGGAAGCCCAGCGCGACCGCGCCCACGCTCCTGGCTGAGGCCGACGCGTCCAGGACGAGGACGACCGGCGCCTTCAGCACCTTGGACAGGTGGGCCGTGGAGCCCTCCTCGCTGCGGCCGTCGTAGCCGTCGTACAGGCCCATGACCCCCTCGACGACCGAGATCCCCGCCCCCTGGGAGGCGCGCTCGAACAGCCCGGGCACCGCCCGGGGGAACATCCAGGTGTCCAGGTTGCGCGACTTACGATCAAGAAGGACGGAATGATGCATCGGGTCGAGGAAGTCCGGCCCGGCCTTGAACGGCTGGGGATCGAGCCCCCTCTCCTTCAGCGCCAGCAGGATGCCGACGGTGATGGTGGACTTGCCCACTCCGCTGCGCTCTCCCGCGATGACCACTCTGGGGCGATGCATGTAGACTCCCGACGCACGCTCCGATCCCGTATCACCGCTGACACTATTGGAGCATACATCCAACCATGAAGGGAATGGCCGTTTCGCTATTAATCGTTGCGCTGCCCCGCGCAGTCCTCGTCCGTCCTCTCGGCCGGGGCCAGGTTCTTGGGCATGGTGAAGCGGAAGATACTTCCGTGCTCCCCGTCCGACTCCACCCATATGCGGCCGCCGTGGCGCTCCACGATGCGCCTTGACAGCGCCAGGCCGATGCCCGTTCCCTCATACTCCGACCGGGCGTGCAAACGGATGAACATCTGGAAAAGCCTATGTTGCTGTTCAGGAGGTATTCCGATGCCATTGTCCCTGACCGCCACCTCCCACTCGTTCTCCCTCTCCAAAGCGCTCACCTCGACCACCGGCCTTTCCTCTCCTCGATACTTGATGGCATTGCCGATGAGGTTCTGAAACACCTGCAGCATCTGTGTCGCATCCGCGGCCACGGTGGGCATGTCCGATACCTTGATCTGGGCCTGAGACTCCTCGATGGCCGGACCAAGATTGAGCATGGCCCTTTCGACGACCTGTCCCAGGTCCAACGGCTTCTGCTCGAGGAGTGTCGTTCCCGCCCTGGAGTAGGCCAGAAGGTCAACGATCAGGGCGTCCATGCGCATGGCGCCGTCCATGGCGAACCGTACGTACTCCTTTCCGCGATCGTCGAGCCGGTCGAAATATCTCTTCTCCAGCAGGGCCATGTAGCCCGACACCATGCGCAGCGGCTCCCGAAGGTCGTGCGACGCCACGTAGGCGAACTGCTGCAGCTCATCGTTGGAGCGCTTCAGGTCCTCGGTGGTGCGTTCGAGCTTGCGAACCAGTTCATCCCTGGCCGCGTCGCCCTTCCTTTTCAGCAGACCCATGTAGACGACGAGCCATATGATGCCGGCGCATATGGGGCGATTGAACGCCACTATGAACACCTCGTGCGGCGTCTTGGGGATCGCGGCGGCGAACGTCAGGACAGTGGCGAGCAGCGCGATCAGGTAGAGATTGCTGGAGCGCTTGACCCTGAAAGCGAACGTGACGGGGATGATGTACAGCATGCTCCCCACGATGCCAATCGGCAGATTGACGTCCAGGAGGAAGATCGCTGCTATCATGGCTAGGCATGCCGCGATGGTGGCGCCATCCCCTTGGAGCCATTTTGGTCTCGGCATCGTGAGAGCTCTCCAGAGGTGAATGACATCCTACCGTATAACTATCAGCGTCAATAACGAGTAACTATCCTCTTTGGCCAGATTACAGGGCGTTTTTTCCCATCTGTCACCTAAAGCTCGGTGTGATCGCCCGAGGGCGGCGGCCCTCCCGGCTCCTCCAAGGACCCACTGTGCCCCCGGGAAGGCCCGCTGTCCGCCCCTTGATAGGGAGATATCTCAAGGGCGCCGTGCGACGCTTTTCCTCCGCCGCGTCCGACAGTCCGACCACTCTCCCTCCCTGGGCAGCATCGATGATGCCGGAATCCCCATTCCAAGTCACGGCGGTGGCATCCACCGTCGCCAGTCGGTCCGTTTCGGGCACAGCAACGCGCAGGCGCCCCTGGTCAGTGTTAGGGTCACATCCGCTCACGGATGCGATTGGATTAAGGTATCCAATATGACCTACTTAAGCTTTCAAATCAGAGAGGAATAATGTCGTTCGGCCTAACATATTGGAGAATCCTTGAGCGCCTCCAGCATGGCCTTGAAGGTGGCCTGCTCGGGCATGACCCCCACGCGGACGCCCATGTCCTCCAGCCTCTTTCTGGTGGGCGGGCCGATCGCTGCCACCAGACGGTCGTTGAGCATGGCGATGAGCTTTTCCCTCGCTCCCATCAGCTCCGCCGCCTCGATGAAGGTGGTGGCGGTCATGGCCGATGGAAATGCAAAGGCGTCAACCTTCCCGGCGAGCGCCTCCCGCACCAGCGCGGCCAGGTCCTCATCGTCCGGTCGAGGGACCAGGCGGTAGACCGCCACCTCCAGCACCGATGCCCCGGCGTCCTGCAGGCCCGTCACCAATACAGGGTCGCCATGGTCCGAGCGCAGCAGGCATACCGTCCTACCGCTGATGCCCATGGCGGTCAGCATGTCGACCAGGCCGGCCGAGGTGAACTCCCCCGGCATCATGTCCATCCTTATCCCCGCGGCCGCCATGGCCTGGGCGGTGGCCGGGCCGATGGCCGTGACGGCGCACCTGTTCAGCAGGCCGATGAGGTCCGCATCGTGAGCCTTTGCCAGCGCCAGGATCGACGCGACGCCGGCCGAGGATGTGATGACCACATGATCGACCGCGTGATGCTTCAGCGCCCTCACCAGATGCTCGGTGCTGGCGTCATCGTTCGGCTTGATGGCGAGCGGGGACGCGGCGATGGTCTCGAAGCCCATATCTTTCGCCATGGCGACCGACTCCTCCAGCCGATCGGCCGGACGCAGGATGGCCAGTCTCATCGCAGGTCCCCCAGCACATCGCGGAGCGAGGCGACGCTGCCGACCACGGTGACGGCCGGCGAGCCTACTCCCTCCTCCCTGCATCTCCTCTCGATCGTGGCAGCGGTCGCAAGCACCGAGCGCTGTTCCGGCCGGGAGCCGCAGCGCACCACGGCCACCGGCGTGGATGGGTCCAGCCCCCCTTCGATCAGCCGCTCCATGTTCCGGCCCAGTCGGGCCATGCCCATGAGGATGACGATGGTGCCGCCCAACTTTGCCAGGCCCTTCCAATCGATGCGTTCGTCCCCCCTCTCGTCGCTCTCATGCCCCGTCACGAACGTCACGAACGAGGCGTGGTCCCTATGCGTCACAGGTATACCGGCCAAGGCGGGCGCCGCGATGGCCGAGGTGACGCCCGGTATGACACGAACCTCCACGCCGGCGGCCCGCAGCTCCTCGGCCTCCTCGCCGCCCCGGCCGAACATGAAGGGGTCTCCACCCTTCAGCCGCACGACCGTCGAACCGCTCCTCGCCCTCTCGACGATGATGCGATTGATCTCGCTCTGCTCCACCTTGTGGCGGCCGCCTCTTTTCCCCACGTCGATCAGCTCGGCGCCCTCTCTTGCCTCGCGCAACAGCTCCTTCCCGGCCAAGGAGTCGTAGACGACCACGTCGGCGGAGCGAAGGACCTCGAGACCGGCCACAGTGATGAGCTTTGGGTTCCCGGGCCCGGCGCCTACCAGTACGACGAACCCGCTCATGCCCCCTCCCTGATGAGCTCTTCGACGAGCTCGTCCAACCCCTCTTCGCATGCGTCCAATGTGAGCGTCCTCTCCGCCCTCACCTCGCCGTCCTCCGAATTGACGACCGCCTTGACGATCATGCTCCCGTCCACCACCCTGGCCCACACTCCGATGGGTACCGAGCATCCGCCGCCCAGACCCTTGAGGACGCGGCGCTCGGCCTCGACCTCCCTTCGCGTCCTGGCATCGTTCAGCTCCTGCAGGATCGGCAGATTGGGGCTTCCGGCCCGGCACACCACCGCTATGGCGCCCTGTCCGGGAGACGGCACGAAGACCTCGGGAGGGAGGATGTGATGACCCTCGTCAAGGCCGAGGCGGACCAGACCGGCCCTGGCCGCCACGATGGCGTCGTACTCGCCCTCCTTCCACTTGCGGATGCGCGTGGGAACGTTCCCGCGGAGGTCCCTAATGTCCAGGTCGGGACGTCGGGCCAGGAGCTGCATCCTCCTCCTCACGCTGGACGTTCCGACGACCGCCCCGGGCGGGAGCTGATCGAGCGGCACCGGCGACAGCAGCACGTCCTCCACCGGGGCCCGGGGAAGAACGGCCGCCAGCTCGATCCCTTCGGTGAGGTCCACGGGCATGTCCTTCAGGCTGTTCACGGCGGCGTCTATCTCCCCGTCCACAATGAGGCGGTCCAGCTCCTTGGTGAACGCGCCGAAGCCTCCAAGCGCGCCTAGAGGCCTGTCCCTCACTACATCGCCGGTGGTGGTGACCGTTCTAACTTCCAAGTCCAGGCTGGGGCGCCGCTCCTTCAGCATGGAGACGACCGTGCCGGTCTGCACCCTTGCCAGTTCGCTTCCCCTCGTGCCGATGATCATTGGACGGCCCCCAGCGCCTCATCGTAGGCGTCCACGGTCCTGCGCAGGTCCTCGTCCGAATGGGCGGTGCTGAGGAAGCACGTCTCATACTGTGACGGAGGAATGTACACGCCCCGTTCCAGCAGGGCGTGGAAGAGGCGCATGAACCCCTTGGCGTCAGCGGCCATAGCGTCCCGGTGGTTGCGGACCGGCCGATCGGCCATGAAGATCTGGAACATGGAGCCGATGCCCGCCACCTGGAACGGCAGGCGATGATCGCGCAATAGTTCGGACAGGCTGGAGCGCATTATCTGGCCCTTGCGCTCCAGCCCCTCATGTCCGGCGGCCTCCAGCTCATTGAGCGCCGCCAGTCCGGCGGCCATGCTCATGGGGTTCCCGGAGAACGTCCCCGCCTGGTACACCGGCCCGAGGGGCGAGACCTTCTCCATGATCTCGGTCCGGGAGCCGAACGCGCCGATCGGCAGTCCGCCGCCCAGCACCTTGCCCAGGGTGGTGATGTCGGGCCGCACGCCGAACCGAGCCTGCGCTCCGCCCATGGAGAGGCGGAAGCCAGTGATCACCTCGTCGAAGATGAGGAGGGCGCCGTGCTTCTCCGTTACGTCCCTTAGCCGGGCCAGGTAGCCCTCGTCCGGGGGCACCGGGCCGATGTTTCCGAGGACGGGCTCGACGATCACGGCGGCCACCCGTTCCCTGTTCGACGATAGAAGGGACTCGACGGCCCCGATGTCGTTGTACGGCGCAAGCAAGGTGTTGGCTGCGGCCTCCTCCGGCACGCCGGCCGAGTCTGGCGCGGAATGAGTGGTGGCACCCGAGCCGGCCTTCACCAGCACGCTGTCGTGAGCGCCGTGGAAGGCGCCCTCCATCTTGATGATGAGCTTCCGTCCGGTGAAGCCGCGGGCGAGGCGTATCGCATGCATGGTGGCCTCCGTGCCGGAACTAACGAAACGCATCATCTCCATCGTCGGGAAGTGCCGGTGCACCGTCTCGGCCATCTGCAGCTCCAGCTCGGTCGGCGCGCCATACAGCGAGCCGTTCGAAGCTTGCTGCTGGACGGCCTTAACGACCGCTGGGTGCGCATGGCCCAGGATGTGAGGGCCGAAGCCCATGCAGTAGTCGATCAGTTCGTTGCCGTCCACGTCGTAGAGCCGGGAGCCGCTCGCCCTCTGGATGAAGGATGGGTAGGGAGCGAACGCCCGGACCGGCGAGGACACGCCGCCGGGCATCAGGCGCCTTCCGCGCTCGTATAGTTCCTTGGAGCGGATGCGCTGCATTCAATCGCCCCGCAGAAGCTCGGCCGCCTCGGCGGCGAAATAGGTGATCATCATGTCGGCCCCGGCCCGCTTGATCGACAGCAGCGATTCCATCATCGCCGCCCTGCCGTCCAGCCAGCCGTTGGCGTCGGCGGCCTTGAGCATGGCGTACTCGCCGCTGACCTGATAGGCCGCGAGCGGAAGGTCGAACTCCCTCCTCGCCGAGGCGATGATGTCGAGGCAGGGCAAGGCCGGCTTGACCATGAGGATATCCGCTCCCTCCTCCGCGTCGGCGCGCATCTCCCGCATCGCCTCCCTCCCGTTCGCCGGGTCCATCTGATGGGTGCGGCGGTCGCCCGAGGACGGAGCGCTGTGGGCGGCGTCGCGGAACGGCCCGTAGAACGCCGAGGCGTACTTGGCGGCGTAGGCCATTATGGCCACGCGGTCGAAGCCCACATTGTCCAGGGCATCGCGTATCGCCGCCACCTGGCCGTCCATCATGCCCGACGGCGCCACGATGTCAGCGCCGGCCTTGGCCTGGGCGACGGCGGTGCGGGCGTAAAGCTCCAGCGTCAGGTCGTTGTCCACCACCCCGTCGGTGAGAACGCCGCAGTGGCCGTGGGAGGTGTATTCGCACAGGCACAGGTCCGTGATGACCGTCAGTTCGGTATCTTCCTTTATGGCGCGGACGGCCTTCTGGACAACGCCCTCGGGGTCCCAGGCCTGGGAGCCTTTTTCGTCCTTGCGCTCCGGCACGCCGAACAGCAGGACCGCCGGGATGTTCAGTTCCTCCAGCCGCCTTGCTTCCCTGACCACGGAGCCGGGCGTCTGGGCGATGACACCTGGCATTGAGCTCACCTCGGCCGGCGCGCCTAGCATCTCGTTCACGAACATGGGGGCGATCAGGTCGTCGACCGACAGCGCGTTCTCGCGCACCATCCGCCTAATGGTGGGATCCGATCTCAGCCTTCGGGGCCTGCTCCTTGGAAACATCTGGTTCACCTGTCATTTTGAACATATTGCCCATCATGATCAGCTTGTTCATGTCCCCTTCCCTCGACGCTTCCCTCAGCGCGGCGGTGGGCTCGAAGAGGAACTTGTTCGTCAGGGCGTTGGCGAGGTCCTCGAGCACCGCCTCCGGCGGCTCATGGCCTGCCGCCATTCGGTTGAGGGCCTTGCGCACCTCCCTCTCTTTCATCGAGTTGTACTTCAGGTACATCTGGGAGATCAGCGAGTCGGCGTGCATCTCGTTGAACCGCATATGCAGCGATTCGAGCTCGGCGGCGATGATCCCCTCGGCGTCCTTGATCTCGTTCTTCCTCCGGCGGATGTTCTCCTCCGCCTGCTCTCGAAGGCCGTCAATGTCGTATAGCCGGACGCCCGGGACCTCGGCCACGTCAGGCGCCACGTTGCGGGGGAACGAGACGTCGATTATCAGCAGGTCCTGGCCCCCGCGGCCTTCCATGGCCTGCTCCGCATGCTGCCTGGTAAGGATCATGTGTGTGGCCGACGTCGCGCACAGCACCACGTCGCACCTCGCCATATGCTCCACCATGCCGTCGAAGTTGACCGCCCGCCCGTTTAGCTCCCACGCCAGCTCGATGGCCCTGGAATAGGTGCGGTTGGAGACGAACACGGCATTGGGCTCCCGGCCCGCCAGATGCTTGGCGATCAGGCTGGCCATCTCTCCGCCCCCCAGTATCAGGATGTTCTTTCCCTTCAGGCTGCCGATGACGTCCTCGGCCATCTTAACGGCCGCGGAGCCGACCGAGACCTCCCCCCGGCCGATCGCCGTCTCGGTCCTGACCCTCTTGCCGGCCGATATGGCCCCTCGGAACACGATCGACAGGGTCGGGCCGACGTAGCCTTCGGACAGGGCCAGCTCATAGGCGTCCTTCACCTGCCCCAGGATCTGGTCCTCCCCCAGGACCATGGAGTCCAGTCCGGAAGCGACCCGCAGCAGGTGCGAGACCGAGTCCTGTCCGTTCAGATAGAGCACCGTGTCCTGCCTGGCGTCGAACGGCAGCATGGCGCCGATGGCGCCGTTCAGGGCGCTCCACGTGGCCGCGGTATCGTCGGTGACTGCGTAGAACTCGACGCGGTTGCAGGTCTTGAGAACAACACACTCCACGACGCCAGGCAGGCCGGCGAGCATGCGCAGCAGCTCGGACGGCATCCTTCGCCCGACGCTCTCCAGCTCGGACATGCGGGAACGCCTGTGCGTCAGATGAGCGCTCAGGAGCGTTCCCACTTCAGTCCACCATCCTGCTCAGGGCCAGCTCTTTCGCTCCCTCATAGTCCCGTTCCAGCAGCCGCCACACCTCCTCATCGTCGAGGACCGAGCGCAGGTATCGCTCCCGCTCCAGCTGCGACGATAGGGTTCCGCGGGCCGCCTCCCTCAGCTCCTCCTGCAGCCGGACCATGAGGCCGTACCGCTCGTCGAGGTCCTTCTCCAGCTTGAGGCGGAGGAAGCGTGACATGGCCGGAGACCTGCCATGGGTCGATATTGCCACCGTGTATCCGTCCCTGGCCACCACCGAGGGTATGAAGAAGGTCGAGGCGCCGTCGGCGCGATTGAACGGCTTACCCCTCTTCGACGCCTCGGCGGCCAGGAGAGCGTTGGTCTCCATGTTGTCAGTAGCGGCCACCACCAGGTCGGCCCACTCCAGCCATTCGTTCATCGACTCCCGGATGTCCGCCTTGATCGTCCTTACCCGGGGATCGAGCCCCTCGGCGAAGCGGAGAGCGACGGCGGCCACCTCGGCCTCCTGGGCGAGATAGTTCGCCTTGCGTACGCCGACCGGCCCGGCCCCGAACACCGCCGCCCTCATATTGGTCATGTCTATGAACAGGGGAAGCAACCCTTTCACCGCCCTAATGTGAGCATCGAACACGTCGAACGCATGCGCTATCCTCACCATCAATGGGCCCGGAGGCGCTCCTCCCGGCCGTTTTTTGCACGATACCCAGAGCAAACGGAAGCATAAAATACTTCTCATTCGTGTTACGCGTCGTGGTGGGGAGACCCCGCCGTAAGGAGTGTTAAAGATGACGACAGGAGTATTGGTGGTAGGACACGGGAGCAAGCTGCAGTACAACAAGGACCTCGTGGAGAGCGCGGCCGCCAAGATGGATAGGATGAAGGAGTTCGGTCCGGTGACCGCGGCGTTCATGCAGCTGAACGAGCCGGACATAAAGACGGGCATCCAGGCCCTGGTGGAGAAGGGGGCCGATACGATCTACGTGCAACCGTGCTTCCTGGCCTCCGGCATTCACCTAACGGAGGACATCCCGGGAGAGATAGGCCTTGTCAAGGGAAGGACCGAGACGACCATGGAGGTCGACGGGAAGAAGATACTCCTGCGTTACTGCCAGCCGATCGGCGATGATGATCGCATCGCGGCCATTCTGGCGGACCGGGTCAGGGAGAGGGCGCGGAAGGGCTGAGATGAAGACGCTCATCCTGGACCTTACCCACGGGGGCGAAGTGCTCGCCCGCGCCTATGCCGGCCGCGGTGACGATGTCACGGCCGTGGACATCTATCGAACGTCGACGGCCGAGCTGCGCGACGGCCTGGGCGCCATGGGCGTCCGTGTCCTTGAAGCGTCCCCGCCCGAGCCGTTCGACCTGGGCGTGGCGCCGATACACTGCCCCGACCGCTTTTACGGAGAAGCGAAGTGCGCCGAGAGGATCACGCACCACCAGGCGGTCGGGGAGCTCACCAGCTTCCCCTTCCCAGTGGTGGAGGTCACCGGCGCTCATGGTAAGACCTCCGCCTGCCAGCTGATCGCGCGCATGCTCGCCGATCAGGGCAGGAAGGTCCTGCTGCTGACCAGCGGCGGCCTGGGCATGGTGGACGCTGACGGCGCTCGCATGCTGAGAGACAAGGTCTCGATCGCCCCGCCCACCGTGCTCGATATCGCCCAGGCGCGGTACGACGCCGACGTGGGCGTCTTTGAGGTCAGCCTGGGAGGCACCGGAGCGTCCGTTTCGGTGATCACCACCATCGGCAACGACTATGCCATCGCCGGCGGCACCCGGAGGGCGTTCGACGGCAAGGTCCAGATGATCCGTTCCTCCCAGGGTACGGTCATCTTCCCCGAGGAGGAGCGGAAGCTGTGGGAGCCGCACGTCCCGTCAGGAAAGACGGTGACGTTCGGCCCCGGAGGGAACGTCCAGATCGAGATCGACGAGCTACATCTGGGGCAGAAGGCCCGGTTGCGCCTCAGGGCCGGGGGCGAGACGGCGTCGGCCCAGCTGCGGGGCAGCTACCTCGTGCCGGCGTATCGCACCGCCTTCGGCGCCGCCGCCGCGGCCGCCTGGTCCCTGGGGGCGTCGGTCGAAGCCATCGCCGGAACGCTCGGCTCCTTCGAAGGGGCCAAAGGGCGGGGCGAGGTGAGCGGCGAGGGCGGGAACATCCTGGTCCGGGACCGCAACCCGGGAGTGAGCGCCGCCTCCATCGCCTGGAACCTTCAATGCCTTGACGCCTACGGCTGCCGCGATATAGGCGTCGCGATCGAACCTGTCAGCCTCAAGGTGTGCGAGAAGCTCGACCTCGCGGCCGTTAGGTCCGTAGCGAACGAGCATTCGGCCGTCACGGACCTTTACATCATGCCCCCCGGCGGCGAGCGCGATGGCTTTTCGGCGATCGGCTCCATCGACGAGGTGAGGAAGCGCCACCAGGTGACGCTATGGTGCACCAAGGAGGGATACCTGTGAACGATATACTGCATCCGAGGCCCAACCCGATCATCGCCGCCATGTACACGCTGCGCGATCTGGACGCCGATGTCATCCTCATGCACGGTCCGGCCGGCTGCGGGTTCATGGCCGCGCGAAGGCTGGAGGAGGCGGGCGTTCGCGTGATGACGACGGGCATGCGGGAGAGCGACCTGATCTTCGGCGCGGAGGAGAAGCTCGTCCGCATCCTTAGGTCGATAGACGACCGTTTTCATCCCAAGCTCATAGGCGTCGTCGGCACGTGCGCGTCGATGATTATCGGCGAGAACCTTGACGGAGCGGTGAAGAAGGCCAGCGTTCGGGCGACGGTGCTGCCGGTCGATATCCACGGCTGCTCCGGGCCGAACACCACCGGGGCCATCGCCGCGCTGGAGGCGGCGGCCGCGCATCGGTTGATCACATACGACGAGAGGGACCGCCAGAAGATGCTGCTGGAACGAGCCACCCTGATCGAGAGGGAAAGGGGTCTCACGTCCAAGAGCTATCTGGAGCCGCATCCCGGCACGACCAAGCTGAGCGCCGCCCAGGCCATCGTGCGCACGCTGCGCCGCGGGGGAAAGGTGGCGGTCGTCCTAAACGCGAAGAAGGAGACGGCGTACGGCTTCGCCGATGTCCTGCGGGCCGTCGAGCATGCCCGCACCGCGGTAGGGGGCGAGGCGTGCCACATCGGCAACCTGGACGCGGGCGTCGGCCTTCCTCGCATCCGCCGGTACGCGTCGGACATCATGAGGGACCTGGACGAGGCGGAGGTGGAGGTCGAGATCACCGGCGGACTGGACGAGTATGCGGTGAGCGGCGAGAAGGCCGCCGAGGCCCTGGGGCATTGCGGCGCCGACCTGCGCATCATCGTCGGCGTGCCTCATACCGTGCCGGGACTGTCCGTTAACGACATCCTGGTGACGGACCAGCCGCGGCAGCTGCGCAACTATGTCGAGAGGGGGTTCACCATGGCCGTTGGGGAGCTCTCAACGCATGCGGACGTCATGTCCGCCCGTTCGGTGCTTCGCTCCGAGCTCGGCGAGACCATCAGGCAGGTAGCGGACGGAGGCCTGGCATGAGGCAGCTCGCCGTGTACGGCAAGGGCGGCATCGGCAAGTCCACCGTGTCGGCCAACCTGGCCGCGTCCTTCGCTACCTCCGGACTGAGGACATGGTACATCGGCTGCGACCCCAAATCGGACGGCTCCATGACCCTGCTGAACGGCCGCAAGATACCGACCTTCCTGGAGCAGATGAAGGCCGGCGAGGAGACGAGCGTCTTCGAGGGGTTCGCAGGCGTGAAGTGCGTCGAGACCGGCGGACCGCTGGCCGGCGTGGGCTGCGCCGGGCGGGGGATAATCGTGGCGGTGCATGAGCTGTCCAAGCATCATTTCCGGCAGGAGGACGACATCCTCATCTACGACGTGCCGGGGGACGTCGTCTGCGGGGGCTTCGCCGCGCCCGTTCGCGAGCGGTTCGCCAACGAGGTGTACATCGTCACCAGCGGCGAGTACCTCGCGCTGTACGCGGCCAACAACATCGCCCGCGGTATGGCCAATCTTAACGTCACTCTGGGAGGCATCATCTGCAACTCCCGTGACGTTCCCAACGAGGAGGCGATGGTGGCGGAGTTCGCCCGCCGCATCGGGACCCGCCTGATCGGGTTCGTTCCCCGGGACGGCATCGTGCGGGAGTGCGAGAACCACGGCATGACGGTCGTCGAGGGCGCTCCCCAACATCGGCAGGCCGAGGCGTACCGCCGGTTGTCGAGGGACATCCTGGAGAACACCGAGCTCAACGTCCCCGTGCCCATGGACCCCGAGGACATCCGGACGATGCTCCGGGAGATGCAGTGATGGTACCCCGCATCGTACTGGCCGGGGCGGGCAGCGGGGTCGGCAAGACCGTCATCGCGACCGGCCTGATGAGGCGGCTGTCCCGCCGCTGCCGCGTCCAGGGCTTCAAGGTGGGTCCCGATTTCATTGACCCCATGTTCCATGCGGCCGCCACCGGACGGGCGTCGCGGAACCTCGACTCGTTCATGCTCGAGCCTAGCGTCATGAAGAACCTCTTCGGCTGGTCGACGCGGGACGCCGACATCGCCGTGGTCGAGGGCGTCAGGGGCCTGTACGACGGCCTCACCGCCGTCGGCGATACCGGCAGCACGGCCGAGATCGCCAAGATGCTCGATGCGCCGGTCGTCCTGGTCGTCAACGCTCGAAGCCTGGCCAAGAGCGCGGCGGCCGTGGTGCTCGGCTTCCGAGCGCTCGATCCGTCGGTGCGCATAGCTGGCGTGATCCTCAACCAGATAAGCAACCCAAGGCATCTGGCCAAGGCGACCGAGGCGGTCGAGTCGCTGGCCGGCGTGGAGGTGGTGGGGTCGATCGGACGGCAGAGGGAGGGCCTCCCGGAGCGGCATCTCGGCCTCATCACTCCCGATGGGACGAGAGGGGACACACTGGACTCGCTGGAGGCCCTGGTGGAGGACGTGGACGTCGAGAGGATCGTGGAGATCGCCTCATCGGCCGGCGACGTGGAGTTCCCCTCCTCCTCGCCCTTCCCGGAACGGGACCCGGCGGGGGTCAGGATCGCCGTGCCGTGCGACGGCGCGTACTGCTTCCACTATCCGGAGAACATCGAGGCCCTGAAAGCGGCGGGCGCCGAGGTGCTGCGGTTCCGCCCCGCCGAGGGCGAGGACCTTCCCGACTGCGACGGCGCGTACCTCGGAGGCGGTTACCCGGAGCTGTACGCTTCGGCCATAGCGGACAACCGCAACTTCCTCGAGGGCGTCCGCGCCCTGTCAGAGGACGGCGGCGCGGTGTACGGGGAGTGCGGAGGCCTGTTGACCATGTGCTCGTCGCTGAGGGCGGACGGCGAAGAGCACCGGATGGCCGGCATATTTTCCTCGGAGGCCGTGTTCACGGGCGAACGGCACGGGCCGTCGTACGTTAGAGCAACGGGAACCCGGGACAACTTCCTCCTGCCGAACGTGGCGGTGCGGGGGCACGAGTTCCACTATTCCGAGGTGCGGCCGCTGCCGGACAGTGCGTACGGCTTCAGGGTGGAGAGGGGCGTCGGCATCGCAGAGGGCATGGACGGCCTCATGCTCGGCCGCTCCCTGGGCACCTACATGCACCTGCACGCCCTCTCCTGTCCACGATGGGGGCCTGCTCTTGTGGCGGCCGCCGGACGATAAGCAAGCGGTAAACAATGTTCTGACGTTCTTGACGATGTTGGTCGTGGACGGCGTCGGCGTCAACAAACGTTTGCTTCATCCGCCGCAACGGCCACGGTAGAAAAATGAGCGTCGATTAATCAACTGCTGGCATATTTATCCATCATCGCTCAATCTATATTAAGCCGGACCTTCCAGTGCCCAGCCGGGTGATCAATCTGCACAAGCGCGCGATATGGAGCTTTGTTGCGGTGGCGCTCCTGGCCCTGGCCGTATCGGCATTCCCGATCTCGGCCCAGACGGGGGCGTCATCGAGCGCCATGCCTGCGAATGATGCATTCGGCACCACCGGAGGGGGTGCCAACATGAGCCAGGGCGAGTTACGGCAGGCCGTCCAGACCGTACCGGACCCGTTGTTCGGCATCTTCGAGCAGAGCGGTGGCAAGGTGACTGGCGAGTACGTTTCATTCTCTGCCGAGCAGCAGAACGGAATGCTCAGCGACTACGCCCTGATGAAGGACGGGAAGTCCGTTCCGATGTTCAGCGAGGTGAGCGTGAAGGACTTCCAGCCCACCGGGATGAACGTCAGCGGTCCGCTGTTCAATTCCACCAACGGGGAGTTCACGATGTTCGTCCACGACAACCCGTACGGGACGATGCACATGGTCGGCAACGGCACCGTGAGCCTGGTGACCGACCCGAGCCTCTCGGCGGTGGAGATGCAGTCGTCCAATCCCAACGCCAAAGCGTGGATGCTGACCAGCGGGAACGTCTCCGGGGTGCTGGTCGTCCTGAACGGCGAGGTGACGACCGACTTCGGCGCTCAGGGAGGCGGCGGCATGATGGAGCAGATCACGAACTGGTTCGAGGGCCTCTTCGGGGGCGGCTCGCAGCAGGGCTCCGCGCAGGCCGGCCACATTAACGTGACGCTGCCGGCGGAGGGGAGCATGATCTTCCGCGCCCTGCCGGTGAACGACGCGTTCCCCAAGGCCGACGAGCTGAAGCTGGCCCAGCACCTGGCCAACTGGACGGTGGAGGGCGAGATGGCAGTGATGACCGCCAACTCCACCACCATGTGGTACGCCACCGAGGAGGGGGTCATGACGCCGGAGGTGCAGGCGCAGCCCGGGACCGAAGTGATGGTCAACCTCACGCCGCCGGAGCAGGTGCCATCGGCCATGGCCAACACGGATCAGCTGTTCTACGCGATCGCCGTGGACCAGAACACCCTGGGCCTGTCCAACGGCACGCCGACGGTCATGGTCAACGGGGTGCAGCTGAACGAGGCCCAGAACATGGACGGGATCTCCAGCGGCTCGTACTTCATGTACGAGGGGATGAACGCCGCCAAGGTGATAGTGCCTCTGCCTCGGAACGCGACCACTGAGCCGGTGAGCATCACGCTGTCGGTCATGCGGTGAGACGACCCGGGGACGGAGAGGTCCCCTTCAAACCTCTTAACTTTTTCATCATTTTGCGGATCGCACCGACGAGAGCGGCCGCCGGAGCTCGCCGATCGATGAGGCGGACGATCGACCTTCTCGCTCTCCTGACATCCCGGAACTTGCAGGAAGCACGTCCGAACGCCGACCCGGCTCCCGGACGACCTGTCAGGCCGGCGGGGGCGCCCCCGCCCATCTGGACATTCTTGCCTGGACGGTATAATAAGCGACTGATATTTTTAGGGATATCATCGATGATAATGGGGTCTTAAAGAGTTTATAATCTCGATTCGTCCGAACCCTGGGGCCCCCAAGGGCCCCGAGTGAGAAGAGATGGGATGCACTAACGCCTTATCGGAAAAGGAGATGCAGAGGGGCCTCCGCAACGTCATAGGGGACGGACTTGCCACGCAGGTCATGTCCACCCTCACCGGGAGCGTGTTCCTGGTGGCGTTCGCCCTGGCCCTCGGCGCCTCCGACCTCATCGTAGGCCTGCTGGCCGCGATCCCGCCCCTGAGCGGGATCATGCAGATCCCCACCATCTATCTGGTGGAGAGGTTCAGGACCAGACGGTCCATCACCATGGTAGCGTCGGCCCTCAGCCGGGCGTTCCTGCTGCTGATCGCATGCATTCCCTTCATCGTGCCGTTCAACATGGCGCTGCCGATAGTCCTGGCCGCACTGGTGCTGAACTCGCTGCTGGCCAACGTCGGCGGGTGCAGCTTCAACTCCTGGATGCACGACCTGGTGCCGCAGGCGAGCCTCGGCCGCTTCTTCTCGAAGAAGATGCTGCTGTCGACCGCCGTGGCGATACCGACCGCCCTGACGGCCGGGTACTTCCTCGACTGGTGGAAGGGCTCGTTCCCCGACCTGGAACTGGGCGGCTACGCCATCCTGTTCGCGTGCGGCTTCATCGCCGGCATGCTCGGGGTGCTGCAGATCTCAAGGATCCCGGAGCCCAGGATGACCTCCGCCGAGAAGATGCCGAAGTTCGGCGAGCTGCTCAAGCAGCCCTTCCAGGACGCCAACTTCAAGAACCTCATCTGGTTCCTGACCTCCTGGAACTTCGCCGTCAACCTGGCGCTGCCGTTCCTGACGGTCTACATGCTGCGCGGCCTGGGCATGGACATGACCATGGTCGTGATGCTGACCGCGCTGCAGCAGCTCACCATGGTGGCCTTCTTCAAGGTGTGGGGCTCGCTCTCGGACAAGTACTCCAACAAGTCGGTGCTGCGCGTGTCCGGTCCGCTGCTGCTTGGCTCGTTCGCCCTTTGGGCCTCGCTGTCCATGTTCAAGGGGAGCCCGCTCGTCCTCCCGATGGTCGGTGGCATCCACATGCTGTGGGGCATGTCCACCGCCGGCGTGAATCTCGCGACCAGCAACATCGGACTGAAGCTGGCGCCTCACGGCAAGGCGACCTCATACCTGGCGTCGTCCTCGCTGTTCACCCAGCTGGCCGCGGCCACCTCGCCCCTGCTGGGCGGGATGCTTTCGCAGTACTTCGAGGGCTGGACCCTCTTCTTCGTGGTGGCCTTCGTGCTGGGCATGTTCGCCCTGCACCGCCTCACCAAGGTGAGGGAGCAGGGAGAGGTCCACGAGAAGATCGTGGCCCGCGAGCTGGTGGCGGAGATGAGGCACAGCGTCTCGCTGTCCATGCTGAAGGCCACCGCCGTTATGGCGGCCGCCGGCCTGGTCGCGCCGGGCGCGAGGCGGGGGAGGAACCGTGGGGAACTGCTCCCCATATTCTTCTTCAGGCGGTGAGCCTGACGATGCGGAGGTCCCCGGCGATCCTGTTCCTCGAACCGTTCGTGCTGCTGGCGACGGCCATGGCGGCGCTGCTGCTCGTGCTGTCGGCCCGGTTCCGCCGTTCGAGGAAAACGGCCAGGGGCGGGAGGGGGGCATTGGCGCTGCAATGCTGCGCCGTCCCCTGCATAGCCATCGCCGTGCTGATGCCGTCCCTCGGCCCGGCCGCGATGCTATGCTTCTTCGGCCTCTCCCTGGTGACCATCCTCAGGATGCAGCGGGACGATCGATGAGTACCAGGGGCCCGGAGCTCCTTTCAACCTCCCGCGGCGTTCGGTGACGGTCCTGCGGGATCGAGGTACTGGAGCGTTGCTCCTCCGGCCAGCAGCGCGGCCGATAGAATGAGATCGCCCTGGGCCCCCATTCCGCCTGCCAGCGCCATGATGAAATACCCGACGCCGACCAGCAGCATGAGGCCGTAAACGACGCGCCGATGACGCAGGAGGATGTTTCCCAGGTTCGTCAGCCTCGGTCCGAGGCGGTCGCCCCACACGGCCGCGGCGATGAGGGCGACGCCCAGCATGAAAGCGTATTCGGACGGCGCGGTCAGTTCGGCCACGACGGCGTTCCCGAAATAGTCGGGATATTGTTCCTGGGTGAACGGGCCGAGCAGTGGCCAGAACAGCGTGGTGGGGTTGTCCCACATGCCGTCAAGGAACAGATGCGATGCCACTCCGGCCACCAGGGCGATCGCCAGCGGGCCGTGCTCCTTCCGCACGGCGAACGAGGCGGCGGCGATCATGCCCAGGAAGAACAGGCCATGGGCGAATATGCGGCCGTTGTCCAGCGTGTCCTGGAGGAACAGATGCCCGAGCGGCTTGTCCACCAGGTCCGGCAGTAGCGCGGCCACCATCGCGACCGGGATGGCGAGAGCGCTGCCCTTCCATCGGAACACGGCATAGCCGATGAGAGCGCCGATGAACAGGTGGCACGCCAGGAGCATGGTTCCAACATGGTAGCGGCCTTTAAGAAATGCTCGCGCTTCCCCGAACAATATCTAAAAGGATATCATCAACCGGCTCTCAAGTAGGGGGGATGACCAGAACAGCCGTCAAGTGGGTCGGGGAGTTCGACCTCCTGCGCGGATTCGCGATCCTGGGCATCGTCATCATCCACTCGTTCTCTTACTACAACACCATCGACTCGGGTGACCCCATCGTCCCGGTGGCCGCCTACCTCTCGCACCTGGCTGACTTCGGCGTGCCGGTGTTCTTCTTCGTCTCCGCCTTCGTCCTCACGCTTCGGTATTTTGACGGAACGGACCTCGGGGCGTTCTACCGAAGGCGTGTGTCGGCCATCGTCCTCCCGTACCTGGCGTTCTCCGCCCCGTACATCGTCTACAACTTCGTGACCGTTCCGGGGTACACGGCAACGCGGGCGGCGTGGGACATCGTGCTGTTCAATGCCACCGGCATCTTCTGGTTCATCGCGGCGCTGCTGCAGCTGTACCTCCTCTTCCCGCTGCTGACGAGGTGGCAGCGCTCTTCGGAGCGCCGGGGCCGCGGCTATGAGATGTTGGCCGTTTCCACGCTCGTTTACATCGCCTGGTACTTGTTCCTCCTGGAGCCGACGGCGGCCGCCATCGGCTCGATCGCTTCGCCTGTGCCGGACTTCGGGACCGTCGTCGCAGGCCGGATCTTCATAGGATACCTGCCGTTCTTTGCCCTGGGGATATGGGCGCAGCGCTCCCCCTCATGGGAAGCATGGGTGAACCGCCTCGGCTCGCTGGCGCTGTTGCCCCTCGCACTTCTACTGGCCGCTCTGCTGACCATGCTGGGCTCCGGCGCCTGGTGGGCCCTGGCGGTCCTTCCGTTCACGCTCATCATGCTCGGCCAGCTGTACCGGCTGTCGAGATGGCTGATGGCCCGCCGGGGCGTCGTGGACCGCGTGATGACGACGATGGGGACGTACGCGTACGGCATCTACCTGTCGCACATGCTGGTGATAGCCGTCGTCGTCAACAGGCTGTGGGCCGCGGGCATCTTCGCCGATCAGGCGGTGTTCTACGTCCTGCTGCTCATCGGCACGGTGGTCCTGTCGATCGCCCTGCTGTTCGTCCTGAACCTGCTTCCGTTCGGAACGATGCTCACCGGAGTGAGGACCAGGAAACGTCCAAGAAAGGTCGGCGAGGCAAGCGGGACCGAAGGCCGCGCATAGGCCGCGAAAGACGTTCGACCGGACGGATGAGCCGTGCGAACCGTGTAAAGGTTATTTACCTTGTCAATGCTGTCGAACGAACGGTAGGAACATGCTCGAGATCAAGAACCTGACCGTGGAGGTCGGGAACCGGAGGGTGCTCAAGGACGTATCCCTCTCCGTTCCGTCGGGCTCCACCAGCGTGCTGTTCGGCCCCAATGGCTCCGGGAAGTCATCGCTGCTCAACACCATCATGGGATTGGGCAACTACCGCGTGCTGGAAGGCCAGATCATATTCGAAGGGGAGGACATCACCGATCTGCCGGTGCACGAGAGGGCGCAGCGCGGCATTGGCCTGATGTCCCAGCGCCCGCCGAACCTGGTGGGCGTGCAGCTCCGGGACATGCTGCGCGTCACTTCCAAGGGCAAGCGGGACCCGGAAAAGCTGGCCGAGTCGCTCAACATGAAGCGCTTCCTGGAGCGCGACGTGAACGTGGGATTCTCGGGCGGCGAGATCAAGCGCTCCGAGCTGCTGCAGCTGGCGGCGCAGAACCCCTGCTTCTACATGTTGGACGAGCCGGAATCGGGCGTCGACCTGGAGAGCATCGAGAGGGTGGGCAACATGATTCACGACCTGCTCACCGGAGGGGTCTCGTGCGCCGGGAGGCGGGCCATGGAGGGGAAGAGCGCGCTCGTGATCACTCATACGGGCCAGATACTTGATTTCATTGAGGCCGATCGCGGATACGTCCTATGCGACGGCATGGTCGCCTGCTCCGGGAACCCGCGAGAGCTGCTGCGCGAGATAAGGAACAACGGATACGAGGAGTGTGTGGAATGTCGTCTGGTGAAGCAGAAGTAAGGAAGCGAGCGGAGGCCGCACGCCAGAAGAAGGCCGCGCTGGGCGAGGACATTGACCTGTCCCGATTCCGCGAGGGCGCCCGCGACATTCCCGAGGTGTCGTCGTTGGAGGAGCTGAGCGACGAGGCGCATGAGGCGATGCTGCGCTCCGGAGTGGTGCCGTCGGGCGAGGGCCGCGAGGGTAGCCTGATCGTCCTGGACAACTCAATGGTGGCGCACAGCGCCGCCTCCGATGTGTACGAGCTCATGGACACCCGGCTGGCGTTCCAGAAGCACGACTGGCTGAAGGACTACGCCTGGAAGCTGGTGCAGCCGGACGCCGACAAGTACACTGCCTCGACCTACCTGGCCAACGCCCCGGGGTACTTCATCAGGGCGCTGCCGGGGCAGCAGGTCAAGCTGCCCATACAGACGTGCATGATGGTCGGGTCGCAGAGATCGGCCCAGATGGTGCACAACATCATCATCGTGGAGGAGGGCGCCTCGCTCGAGGTGGTCACCGGATGCGTATCGCAGAGGGGCGTGGAGGAGGCGATCCACATGGGGATCTCCGAGTTCTACGTCAAGAAGGGCGGGAAGCTGACGTTCACCATGATCCACAACTGGGCCGAGCAGATCGGCGTCCGGCCGAGGACGGGTGTGCTGGTGGAGGACAACGCCTCGTACGTGAACAACTACGTCATCCTGAAGAAGGTGCGCTCGGTGCAGACGTATCCGACCGCCCACCTTGTCGGAAAGAACTCGGTGGCCCGCTTCAACACCGTGGCGGTGGCCCAGCCCGGCGCCGACCTCGATCTCGGCTCCAAGGCCATCCTGACCGGCGTCGGTTCGAGGGCGGAGATCATCTCCCGCTCGCTGACGACGGGCGGCAAGGTCATCAACCGCGGCTCGCTCGTCGGCAAGGCCAAGGACATAAAGGCGCACCTGGAGTGCCGCGGTCTGATCCTTGGCGAGAAGGGCATCAACATCGCCATCCCCGAGCTGGAGGCGCACGTGCCCGACGTGGAGATGACGCACGAGGCCTCGCTGGGCAAGATCGCCCGCGACCAGGTGGAGTACATCATGTCTCGCGGCCTGTCCGAGGACGAGGCGGTCGGGATCATCGTCCGCGGCTTCCTGGAGGTCGGCATCCGGAACATACCGGAGGAGCTGAAGGCGGAGATCGACAGGACCATCGCCCAGGCCGAGCTGTCCAAGGGCTGAAAACATTTTCTCAAACCTTCATTTTTTATCGTACCTTTTTTTATTTCGCGAGGCCATCGCCCGGACCATGGCAGGAAGCGGACTGGGCAAGGGCTCGAAGAAGGGCATCATGGCCATCGTCGGCATAGTGGCGGTGATCGCTCTTCTGCTGGCGACATACCTCGGCACCGGACTGAGCATGTCGGTCGAGGAGTACTCCACGACGGAGATGCCGTTCGTAGGCGTGGGATTCAACGTCGTCCTCAAGAACGACGGCTTGTTCACGCAGACCAAGATGGTGCAGTGCGAGGTGACCACGTCGAACGGCGTGTACAACACCTCGAGGGAAGTGACGCTCGGCTCGGGCGAGAGGACGACCTTCACCATGGTCGTCCCCATCATCGGCCTCGATGTGAACGATATTAAGGAGAAGAAGTGCTACACCTCCCTCCTGTGAATTTTTTAATCTCCCTTTTCATTTTGCGGCCGTGATGTATTTCAACGATATCACGCTGGATAATGATAGATTCAATTCAAAAGATTAATTTCCCTCCCGCGTTCACCCGCGGTCAGCTCCCCTAAACTCAGCCGATTGAGTCACGAAAACCCAAACCCCTTCCCATCCTCTTTTTCTGAGGATCACCGCGGGGACGAGGATCTCGCCTGCGCAGGGGCGATCGTGCTCGCCATGCTGTGCCTGCTCGTATTCTTCTGCTATCTTCTAACGGGGGCGCTCTAAGTGCGCTCCCTCTCACCGAGGCCTCTGCGGCCTCTTCACTCCCGGCCCGAGGCCGGCTCAAAACTCACTGTCCACCAGGACCACGCCCTGCCGGTACGCTGCCGGGCAGGGTCGGGCGAGGCGAAGCTAAACCGTGTGTGTCTCGGAGCTTCGTTTCAACTAGAATCGGTTTTTGAGCGCGTCACCCCCAGTCCAGCGGCGGTTCCGATGCACGGATGGCCCGGACAGGGGGATGAGAAGTACGAGGACATGAGCGTATCTGGACAGTACGAAGCTCCAGAGGAAGCTCGCCTCCCGAACCTCCCTCCGCTCTCACTTTAACCGTTCTCCTCGCCCCACTCGCGAGCGGTGCTCCAGCGAGAGCGCTGCTAACGCCAGACGCATGAGCGCGCTCTCCGCGAGAGCGCGACGGCACGGAGGAAGGCCTCCACCAGAAGCAACGCGCCGGGACACACGCCAAGGGAAGGGATGGAAAATGACCAACAACAGGAACAGATCGGTGCATGACAAGGCGGCCCTCATCATGAGGGAAGTATACCTCCGCAGCCTGGAGGACGATGCCCCGGACGGGGAGCGAGACGGGATCATAACGAGGAGGCGTTTCGAGCTCGCGGCCAAGAGCGCCACCGGGTTCCGGGACCGCGGCACTCTCGCCGGGTACTGGGGCGACATGCAGGACCTCGGCATCATGACGGTGGTGACCAAGGAGGTCAACGGCATGACCATCAAGGACTGGGACCGCGCCCGCGTCAGGGCGGACATATGGCAGCGCGGGGGGCGCATCGTAGATCAGATGGCGCAGGCGCGTGAACTACTCGTGGCCGAGACGGTCGAAGAGCGCGTCAGGGAGCGTGTGTACTGATGGCGACGCGTACCGAGTACCGCAAGTGGCGCGACTCCATCATCGCCGAGCGTGGCAAGTGCGAGCAATGCGGCCGCACCGAGGAGCTCGTGCTCCATCACATCCGGCCGCGCGAGAGCCACCCTCATCTGCTGATGTTCCGCTCGAACGTCCGAGTGCTCTGCATGCACTGCCACGGCATGGCGCATGGCATGTCGACCAGGATCTCCTCGGCGGTGAGCGAGTGATCGCCACCGAGGTGCTAGGGTGCGAGTGGCTGCGCCTACCGCCGACGCAGCTCGCCATCGTCGCCCATATCGGCGAGATGGAGGACCGCATCGACCGCGGTCAGGACGCGGCGAGTGAGACGACCACGCTCCGAGTGCGCGAGACGCTGCAGCTGAGCAACTCCGCGGTCCACGGCGCCATGCGGTACCTGATCAGGGACGGCCTCGTCGAGCGCGGCGAGGTCGTCCGAGTACGATTCGGGTACAGCGGCCCGGTCAACCGGCTCACGGCCGAGGGCCGAGAGATGTATCAGAGCATAAGGAGGTGCAGCAGATGACCACCGCATCCCCGGAGCTGTACACCTACCGCGAGGGGGACGAGGAGAGGATCATCGGACTGCTGCAGGAGCACGGCGAGGATGGCATCTCGGCCTTCGCCATGTGCGCCGGGCTCAACATCAAGTTCCAGCCGTTGAACGCCATTCTGGAGCGGCTACAGCGCAACGGGCAGGCGCGAATGGTCCGCAGGAAGAGCGGCGCCATCTACTGGTATCCGGATGACCATCCGCCGGCCGCTCCGATCCCTCAGCAGATCGAGACTCCAGCTCCCCCCGCTGCGCAGGATCCCACTCAGGAGGACGAAGGCCGCGTCCCCTGCCCGGTCGAGGGCTGCAGGTCAACGATCAAGCGCAAGCACAAATCGGTGTACACCCACCTGTATGGGTTGCATGGACTCAGGGGCGACAAACTCCATGCCCGCCTCGACGAGATCCTGGGAGCCGATCGTCTGAGGCGCACGCCGATCGGGGAGACCGCTAGCCGCCCCTGTCCGTTCCCCAAGTGCACCTCCAGCTTCACCGGCCGGCACGCCCGCGCCAGCGTGATCAATCATATGATACAGAGGCATGAAGTCGATCGGGAGGGGGCTAAGCTCATCGCCGACGGCAAGCAGGCCCCGCCCGTTGTGGATATGGGTACGGAGCCGGAGGAAGTATCCATAAAACCCATATCCGTACCCATAACGGAGTGCGAGTGCCGGAAGCCGATCCCCGTCGAGGACGCTCCCTCGCTCCCGGCTGAGACAATCACCGAGCTGGCAGCCATGCCCGACTGCACCGACGGCAGCTGCACGATCGGCTACGAGCTCATGCCGCGCCCCGCGCCCGGGCCGAGGGACATCCCGAACACCTGCACGCCGATCGACGTCCGCCAGGTGACGATACGCACGACGGAGCGGCCGGAGGACGAGCCGACGCCCCTGGCGCGCATCTGTTCACTAGCCGTGGAGATGGAGGCCCTGGCGGCCCGGCACGGCTACGTGGCCCGCGTGGACATCGACGCCTATCACGAGCGGCCGAAGATGCAGATCGAGGTCTGCCCGAAGGGGGTGAGCGAATGAGGTTGCGCATCAGGCGGTGCATGATCTGTTGCAAGCACTACGCTCCGTGGACGTCCGCCTTAGACCAGGCGTCCGGCAGGACCTTCAAGGTACACTCCCCCTCCTGGCCCCGAAAAGGGCTCTGCAAGGTCTGCTTCAAGCACATCATCGAGAACGGTGAGAAGGTCGAGTCAGAGGAGGCGGTCGAGTGAACGCCGAGCAGGCCATCGCCTCCCTCGGCCCGGAGCCGGCCCTGGAGGACGTGATCATACTGCTGTACCATGAGCCGTACAAGTGGACGCTCGAATCCATCCGGCAGAGGTGCGGCATCAGCCATCACCAGATGGAGCGCATGAGCAGGTGGATGCAGCGCCAGGGAAAGCTGACGCTGCGGTCGAGGAGCGAGGCGATACGGCTCGGACATGCCAGGAGGTCGAGGCAATGATGTCCCCTCGCCAGACGAGCATCGATGCCTACCGCTCGCTCACCGACCTGCCGACCCGCCGCGCCCAGGTGCTCGCCGTCCTGTCCCGCGGGCCGGCGTCCAACGCCACCATCGCCCGCACGCTCCACCTGCCGCTGCACTGCGTCACCGGCCGCGTGCGCGAACTGGTCGACGCCGGCGAGGTGCGCGAGTACGGCCGGGAGCTCGATCCCGTCACCGGCCGCCGCGTCATCGCGTGGGAGGTGGTCGAGTGACGTGGCAGCTGTCGTTCGATGCGTATGGCCCCTCTCCACGAGATAGGCGGGCATGGCAGAACATCATCGCGCTGTACGCGCAGCGGGAACTGCTCGAGGCTGACCTAGAGGCCTCCCCCGGCCCGGTGGCCATCAAAGCCCAGTTCTTCCTGGCACCGCCGAAGGGCCTCAAGAAGGCCACATCACGGCCACACATCAAGGAGCCGGACCCCTGGACGCTCGCATCGTCCGTCCGGGACGGTCTCAAGGGCATCACCTACCGCTCGTCGGCCGTGGTGACGGACCTGACCGTCATCAAGCGCTACACCGACCTGCCGGGCCACAGCCACGTCAGGATCGAGCTGTGGGAGGTGGCCTGATGGCTCTGGATCCCAATAGGATCTACAGAGGGGACGTCCTCGCGCTGATGCACCAGCTGGAGGACGGCAGCATCGACGCCATCGTCACCGATCCGCCGTACTCCTCGGGCGGCATGTATCGCGGGGACAGGGTCGCCGCCACCGGGACCAAGTACCTGGGCGCCCAGGACAACTATCCCGATTTTCCAGGCGACGCGAGGGACCAGCGCAGCTTCGCCATGTGGTGCGGGCTGTGGATGTCCCTGGGATGGCAAAAGGCCAAGGACGGGGCGCTCATCGCCTGCTTCACCGACTGGCGGCAACTGCCCACGGTATCGGACGCCATCCAGGCAGGGGGATGGGTCTGGCAGGGTATATTTGTCTGGGACAAGACCGAGGCCGCTCGCCCCAACCAAGGCCGCTACCGGCATCAGTGCGAATACGTTGTATGGGGCACCAAGGGCGCCTGCAGGGGGGACGCCATCGCCCCCGGCGTGTACCGGGGCAGGACGGTACCCAATGCGCAGCGGACGCACCAGACAGAGAAGCCGGTCAAGCTCCTCGAGACGCTGCTGTCCATCGTCCCCGAGGGCGGCACCGTGCTCGACCCGTTCATGGGCTCCGGCACCACGGCCGTCGCGTGCATCAGCACCGGGCGCCCGTTCATCGGCTTCGAGCTGCACCCTGGATACTATGAGATGGCGCGCAAGAGGATAGAGACGGCTCAGAGCCAGACGCGCCTGATGCCCCTGGAGGCGGTCTGATGGCTCGCCAGCAACGACAGCGCACGAAGCTGCTGTTCAAGGACGGCGGCAAGTGCCCCTACTGCAGCGGGACGGTCCAGGCGCATCATGGAGAGGTGGTCGAGTGCACCGGGTGCGGGCAGCTCATCGAGCGCAGCGCCCTGGTGGTGGGGGTGATGCGAGCATGAGTAGGAGAATGTCTTTCGAAGGAGAAGCAGAAGATATAGGCCAGGAAGAGCTGTGGAACAGTTTTCTGGCCATTCGCTTGGATGAAGCACAAGCGAACGATGGAGTGCAAACGATCTATATTCCTACGGGAGGAGGGCGGCGTGTAGGGGAACATCCATTGGTTGCGGCTCTGGATGGCAAGCGCGTCCGCGTGACCATCGAGGTCGTTGAGGCGGGTGAGCGGCGATGACCATCCCCAGGATCGTCTCGATAATCTCGTGTTACGAGTGCCCCCACTGCTGCCGTAGGACTGGAGGGCCGGTCGCGGTGCTCTGCACGATGGACGGAGAGCGCTATCTCAGCCCCTTGTCGTGGACGACCTCCATCCCCGACTGGTGCCCGCTGCCGTTGGCCGGCGAGTATCCCAATCAGGACAATCCACGAGCTCCTGATTGTCACGTTCAGGACAACGAGCGGAGACTGGCCGACGAACCGGCCGGGGGTGAGCGCCGATGACCTCTGACAAGCCCCATTACGTCCTGGACGGCGGCAAGGTGCGCTGCCACGTGTGCGACGCGCTACTGCGCTGGGTGGACGCTGCCGAGGACGAGATCGGATACTCGTGCGAGGTTCACATCCTCCAGGAGGACGACGAGCTAGGGGGTGAGCGCCGATGACCGGCACCTGCGCCCCGCCGCCGACGATCGAGTGAGGAGAGGGAAGGGATGGGAAACATGGAACATAGCACAGAGGGGAACTGATGCCCGGCTACCGCGCACAGATCAGGCGAGCGTGCCTCAGGGCCGGCCGGCACGGCGGAACGTTCGACTGCAGGGACATCATGCTGCTGCTCCCCACCGGCGCGTCCGGGCCGACGCTGCAGGAGGTCGTGCAGGTGCTGAGGCTGATGCCGGAGGTCGAGGTGGAGCGGCAGGGCGACAACCACCGCCCGACCGAGTACCGGCTGCGCCGGGAGCCGTGGGGGGAAGACGATGGTGAGTAAGCAGGCAAAGAGGCGACCCGCCCCCAAGCGGGCCAGGACCGGCCCCGCCCCCAATGCCTCGGAGAGCGAGATCGCCGCACTCATCGCCAAAGGCCTCAACAACTCGGAGATCGCGCGCGCGTTACATGTGGACCGCAAGCGCGTGGCCAAGGTCCGCGGCTACACGAACACCCTCACCAATCCCCCCAAATCCCCCACCGTCGTGGCAGCCGAGGCCGTGGCCGAGGTGGACACCATCAAAGCCATCGTGCGCCTGGAGCTGTCCCAGGAGGAGACGCTCAACGAGTTCTCCGACCAGCTGCAGGAATACACGCAGAACTACCGCAACGCCATGCGCATCGGCGACCAGGGCGGGGCGCAGAAGTGGGCGGTGCTGCGCCTCAAGCTCCTGGAGCACATGATCAAGGTGAGTGGCCTCGCCGACCGGCAGGCGGCGCAGACCAGCCCGGCCGAGGTGCTGGCGCAGATGAGTGACGAGGAGGTGGAGCAGCGTGCGCGCGCAATCCTGGCCCGCCGTCAGTGATGACGACATCCTGCGGGAGTACGCCACCCGCTGGGCGTTCCTGGCCCGCCCCGGACAGGTGCCCCCCAGGGACCGCGAGTGGTTCGTGTACCTCATGCGCTCCGGGCGCGGGGGAGGCAAGACTCGCTCCGGGGCGGAATGGGTGCTGTCCCGCGTCCGCGACGGCTACCGCTACATCGCCCTCATCGGCCAGACCGCCGCCGACGTGCGCGACACGATGATCGAGCTGGGCGAGTCCAGCATTATGAAAGTGGCGCGGCCGCACGAGCGGCCCACCTACGAGCCAAGCAAGCGCCGCCTCACGTTCCCCAACGGCGCGGTGGCCGTCGCCTATACCGGGGACGAGCCCGACCAGCTGCGAGGCCCCCAGCACGACAGCGCGTGGGTGGACGAGCTGGCCAAGTTCCGCTATCCCCAGGAGTGCTGGGACAACCTCATCTTCGGCCTGCGCCTCGGCAAATGCCCCCAGGTGTTCGTGACCACCACGCCGAGGCCGACGCCCATCATACGGCAGCTCCTCGCGGCCGGGGACACCATCGACGTGCGCTTCTCGACGTACGACAACGCCGAGAACCTCTCGCCGGTGTTCCTCGCCAAGATCCGCGAGCGCTACGAGGGCACCCGCCTCGGCCGGCAGGAGCTGTACGGCGAGGTGCTCACCGACACGCCGGGCGCGCTGTGGACGCGAGATCTCATCGAGACGACTCGCGTCTCGCGGCCGCCCCAGCTGACGCGCGTCGTGGTCGGCGTCGATCCCGCGGTGACGAGCGGCACCGACAGCGACGAGACCGGGATCATTGTCGCGGGCAAGGGCGCGGACGGCCACGGCTACATCCTGGACGATCGCTCCGTTCATGGCAGCCCGTACGCATGGGCGCGGCGGGCTGTCGACGCCTATCACGATTATCAAGCCGACCGCATAGTGGCCGAGAGCAACAACGGCGGCGAGCTCGTGGAGGTCAACATACGCGTGGCCGACCCCGCCGTATCGTACAAGAGCGTTAGCGCCTCAAGGGGCAAGCAGACGCGGGCCGAGCCGATCTCGGCGCTGTTCGAGCAGGGCCGCGCGCACATCGTCGGGGCGTTGCCGGAGCTAGAGGACCAGATGTGCGACTGGGTGCCCGGCGAGAAATCGCCGGACCGCATGGACGCGATGGCGTGGGCCATGACCGAGCTGATGCTGGGCGGGGCGGATAGCTCGCGGTTCAGGAGGGTCGCTTCAAGATGACAACGATTAGTTAACCTCTAGTGGTTGTTTATATCCCTCCCCCGTGCTCGCACACATGGGATGCGCTCGGTAGACTACGTCCGCCGCTTGCTAGCTAGGCCGCCAGCGCAGCCTAGGAGCAAGCCAAGGGCCGGAGGGGCCGCCAAGAGCCTGTTTTCCAAACGCGACCGCGACCCCAAGGCCCTCACCCTCTACGACACAATTTACCAGCAGGGCGGGCTGATCTCCGAGGCGATCGACCAGTACCCGCTCGGGATCCTCTCGGACGGCTACGAGCTCGTCGGGGACGAGTCGCTGTTCCCGCTCGTAGAGGAGACGTTCGGCCGCATCGGCATCGAGGACGTGCTGTGGCAGGGCATCGTCGAGGCGCTAAAGACCGGAGACGGGGTGCAGGAGATCGTGTTCGGCCGCGGCGACGCGCGGGACACGGTCGCCGCCGTCGTCACTCGCGCCTCTAAGGACTTCGACATCATCTCCGACGAATACGGCCGCATCACCGGCTACAAGCAGGTCGTGGGCAACCTGCTGGCGAGGGAGGAGATCCCCTTTGCCCCGGAGGAGATCGTGCACCTGCAGCTGTTCCCCGTGGCCGGCTCGGTGTACGGCAGCTCGCTCATCGGCCGGGCGCTCGACGACATCAACGCCGACACGATGGTGCGCGACTCGACCGTGGAGGCCATCAAGCGGCACGGGTTCCGCAGGTATCACATCAAGGCTGGGCAGCCGGGCGAGCACGTCCCCCAGGAGGACATCGACTTCATCTCCGACGAGTTCACCAAGCTCGACAAGAAGCAGGAGATCACCACGCAGCGCGACGTGGACATCGTGCCCCTGGACCAGGGGACGATGGACGTCAAGAACTACTATGAGTGGGCGGTGGACCGCATCTGCACCGCGCTCGGAACGCCGGAGGAACTCCTCGGGCTCGGCCGCGGGGCCACCGAGGCCACGGCCAATGTCCGCCTTAAGGCGTGGCAGATGAAGATCAGGACACTCAAGCAGCGCGTGGAGCGCGCCTACAATCAGCAGCTGGTCGACCGCATCACCGGCGTGCCAGGAGCGGTTGCGATCTCGTTCAACGACCCGCCCAAGGACGAGCTGCAGGTGGCGCAGTACGTCATGCTGCTGATGAGTAATGCCGTCGATCCAGAGCTCATCATCGACGCCGACGAGGCGCGCGAGCTCCTCGGCCTCAAGGCCCGCGCGGGGGGACTGCTATGATCCCCGCCTCGCTGCGCCGCACTCCGTCATCCATGCGCCGCATCATGCGCGAGCTCGAGAAGGAGTTGGCCAGGCTGTTCGAGGAGGCAAGGACGGAGCTGGAAAGCCTCGTTGACAGCCGCGCCCTGGCCGAGCCGGAGGAGCTCGACCCCCAGGCCGGAGAGCGCATCGGGCGCGTCATCGAGTACCGCATCCTGAGGCCGGGCCGGAGCCTGGTCGAGGAGGCGCAGTCCAAGGCGTACCGCGCCGGCGTGGCCCGCTCGGCGCAGCTGCTCAAGCGCATCGGTATCGACGCCGCGCTCGGGACCATCCCGACCGACCGCCTGGTCCTCGCCGCGCTCGAGCAGCGCAGCCTGTCCGCGCTCAAGGGCATCACCGACGAGATGAGCAAGACGATCATGCAGGAGCTGACGGACGGCGCCATCCGAGGAGAGCATCCCAACGACGTCGCCCGCCGGATCTCCGCTGCCGTCGATGAGGTCGGCATCGTCAGAGCGCGCACGATGGCGCGCACCGAGACGATGTACGCTATCGGCCAGGCCGAGGAGCAGCGCTACCGGCAGCACGGCATCGCCCAGGTGGAGTGGCTGGCCACTCCTGACCCGGGCCGCCGCACCTGCGACGCCTGCGCCGCGCTGGACGGCAAGCGATACCCGCTGGACGACCACCCGCCGCGGCCGCTGCATCCGAATTGCCGCTGCGATCTGCTGCCCGTTGTGGAGGACCCATGAGAACTCGCATGCTGAACGTGGACCTGCCGTCCGCTCCGGAGCACTATCTAGAGCATGAGGGCGGGCTGCTCGTCAAGGGCGTGGTACTGCTCGCCACTGGCACCTGGACCGATTCCGCGGTCAGGACGCCGCTGTTCTACCCGACCAAGGCGCTGGAGCAGCACGCCGGCAACTGGGAGGCCACGACCTATTGGGCGCGGCACTCCGGCGGACAGCCGCGAAACATCGTCACCGACCGTCTGGGCGAGGTCCTCAACCCCCGCTACGAGGCCGAGGTCGAGGGCGGGGCGATCGTAGCCGACGTGTTCTACGACGGCCTCACGCAGGCATCGAGGGACGGCGCGGCGCTGGCGCTCGGCCGGGCCAAGGCCGGCAAGCCGCTGGCCGTCAGCGTCGAATGGTACGGCGCCGAGGCGTACAACAAGGAGGAACGCAGGCACGAGGCGGCGGAGATGCACTTCGTTGGCCTCGCCGCGGTCGATCGCGGCGCGTGCTCCGTATGCGGATTACCGGCCTCCCTGGAGGAGACCGACCAGTTGAACGAAGGAGAGAACGACATGGAAGCGGAAGAGCTGAAGCAGATGCTCGAGAGCTTCAAGGAGCAGGTCCTGGCAGCGGTCGACGAAAAGCTCGCCGCTTTCAAGGACTCCCTGAAGCCCACAGAGCCGGAGCCAAATGAGGAGATGAGCAAGGCGATCGAGGAGACCAAGAAAGCCCTCGCCGCCGCAGAAGGGAGGATCAAGGCGCTCGAGCTGGAGCCGCGGCCCAAGAGCAAGCTGGACGGCCTCAAGGCGCTTGAGCCGCCCGCAGGGCCTAAGGTGGTCCATGAGCGCGGCATCGTCAGGAGGGTGTGAGCATGACAGACATAGGTGCATTTCCAGTGATCAAGCAGGTGGTGGAGCACATCGGCCTCTCGTTGACCATGACGGCCGCTACCAATGTCAAGGCCGGGCAGGTCGTCGAGATCGACGCCACCGGCTTGAGCATGACCGTCAACGCCGCCGTGGCCGAGTCCGGCGCTAGACCGATCGGCGTAGCCGCGTTCGACGCTTCCGAGAACGAGCTCGTGACCGTCTACAGCGTCGGCTCCGTCGTGTTCGTTGCCAACGCCGACGACACCACCGGCATCGACGCCGGCGACCTGCTCGTGGCCAACGACAACGCCGTCGGAGGGACCGTGAGCGCGTCCACCACCGGCATCAACGCGGTCATCGGCATCGCCCTGGACGACATCGCCGGCGGAGCGACCGGACGCATGCTGGTGCAGCCGATGAGCCACGATGGAGGTGCGTAAGAATGACCAAGCTACTCAAGATCGGACTGGAGCTGGCCCATAACGAGGACAGCCCCGGAGTGCGCAGGAGGCTCATCGAGCAGATACCCAAGGACCACGCCCTGGAGCATGAGGGCAAGTGGGTCAACACCCGCGAGCTGCTGCAGAGCGCCGAGGTGGCCGGCACCGGGATCATCCCCGAGGAGGTCCTCAACACCGTCATCGAGGGGCAGCGGATGGCGACCTGCTTCCGCGAGGTCATGCCCATCTACCGGACCAATGCCGGCAGCTACAACCTGCCGATCGGGACCGGGGGCGGGTACGCACCCCGCGTCAAGCCGGGCGCGCAGATCCCGCAGCACGAGGACGCCCTGGACACCCGGCCGACCGCCATCTACTCCTACAAGGAGGCCCCGGCCATCGCCCAGGAGTTCATCGACGACGCGCAGTTCGACGCCATCGAGCGCGAGATCCGCCTGGCTGGGCTGAGGATCGAGAACTCGCTCAACCGCGACATGCTGACCGTCCTCCTGGACAACGCCGGGAAGGAGCACGACACCGCCGGCAGCAACCAGGGCTACAAGGCCATGGTGGACGCTAGGACCCTGCTCAAGAAGGCCGGGTACTACCCCAACGTCATCGTGGCCACTCCCGAGGCCGAAGGCATGCTGCTCAAGGACCTCGTCGGCACCTCCAACGCTGGGGCGGACGACGCCATCGCCTCGGCCAAGCTCGCGTCCCTGGACATGAATCTGTTCGGCTGCAGCGTGGCCGACAACTCGACCTCGTACACCTGGGAGTACAACTCCGACGGGGACATAGGCATGCTGGTCATGGACGCCCAGTCGGCCGGGGGCATCGCGCTGAGGCAGGACCTGCAGGTGGAGGACTACAAGGATCCCCTCAGGGACCTCAAGGGCGCCAAGGTGACGATGAGGGCCGGCGTGAACTACGCGCAGGCCGACGCCATCTGTAGGATCGAGTACTGAGGGCTCGCCCTCCAAACCCTTTTTTCTTTCACTATCACGGGGGTCCTTGAAATGGTCCAGCACAGCAGGAACGGCGGCAAGTATCTGATGCGGAAGTGGCACGAGCAGCGCCAGCGGGCGCTCCGCGACCCCTCCGCGTTCTCCAACAACGAGCTGACCTGGCTGGAGGTGGAGCGCCGCGACGTCAGCGAGCACGATCCTCAGACGTTCGTGGCCGAGACCACGCCCATCGACCCCCTCACGCGCCCGCGGCGCATCGACATACGCGACAGGGAGGATAGGTAATGAGCGAGATATGCAACGTTAAACCGAAGTTCTACGACACCGACGTCGCGCTGCCGGCCAGCGCGACGCACAGCACCCCGAGCGAGGCGATCAGCGTGGCCGGGCTGGACTACGCGACCATCTACCTCATCGGCCAGGGCGCGGCCGGGGCGAGCGGGGCCGTGACGTTCTACCTGTCGTCCTCGGGCGACGGGACGCACTACTCGACGGCCGGCACGCCGCTCGTCTTGAAGCTAAACGGCGCCAACGAGGTCGTCAGCGAGCCGTACGTGATGGACCTGCGCGGGATCAACTCGCTGAAAATCCTCAAGATCGTCAACGGCGACGCCGGCGCCGTGTCCGGAGCGAACGCCCTGCTGACCTGCGTCAAGCAGTGAGGTGCGCATGTCCCTCTACGCCCAGGCCCAGGCCGGCGCGCTGCGCGACGAGCTGCAGCCGCTCATCGACGATGTGCTAGCGCAGGCGGCCTCTGCTCCGGAGTGGCTGCGCGCCGTGGTCGCCGCGTCGGCCGAGCGCATCGCCTCGCTGATCGACGAGCTCGCCTCGACCGACAGCGCCGACGACCGCATGGAGCTAGACGCGCAGGCGAGGGACGAGGCGCGGGGCCTGCGGGGCTGGGTGACGCCGACCGCCCCGTCGCCATTGGCGGTGCATGAGGCCCACGCCCGCTTCGCCATGAGCCTCGGCCTGTCCCCGGAGGACGCCGACGAGTTCGCCACGCTGCTGGAGGCGCAGTGATATGGCCACGCTGACGTGGGTGGCGGCAGCGGCCGGTTTAGCGTCCGACGGGCTCAACTGGTCCGGGGGCGTGGCTCCGATGGCGGGCGATGTAGTGGTGTTCGACTCGACCTCGATCAACAACTGTAGCTGGGACCTGGACGCCCTGGCCGTCACGGTGCACTCGCTCACCCTCGCCACCGGCTACACCGGCGAGGTGACGCAGGGCGACGTAGATATTGGCATCGGGGTGGGGGGGCTGACCATCGAATACGGTGTGCTTGGTCCGAACTCCGCCAGAGAGATCATATGTTCCGGCCCAGTGACAAACTCCAAGGGAATGTCCGGCATAACGATCAATGTTGCGAATTTTCGGTTAACTGGGGTCGGGATGGTATTCGCTCCTACGGGCTACATCCGAGACCTCACTATTACCGAGGGGGCTTCGATCATTGCGCCGAAGCCGTTCGACACCAGTACAAACGGCGTTAGGGTGACGGTCAACGGAGAGCTTATACTCAAATCCAGTTTTTCTCATTATGCGAATACAATCGTTACTGTTGGTCCGAATGGTAGCATATCTGGGGACGGCAATATGCGGTTCTACCATAAGACCCAGACTGTCTCCATATACAACAATGGGATGATAACCGCCGATATATTATTCTCTTCCGCCACTACGAGTAGTAGCATTACATTCAGTCCAGGGGCGGACCTAATCACGCAAGGCAAAATTAGTGCGTTCAGTGGTCACCCCACTAACACCGTTATGCTCGACCTCAACGGCCACTCTCTAACCGCGGCCAGCGTGACGGTCGGCACTCGTGGTAACATCCTGTGGGGCGAGGGGACGCACCGCATCGGCTCGCTCGACACCAGCGCCGGGGGCTCGGACTTCGAGTCGTCCCAGGTCATCATGACCGGCGGGAGCATCGCACTCGGAGCGGGGCAGACGTTCCACGACCTTATCACGCTCGCCGAAGCGGTCACGCTGCAGAGCGACGTCGCCGTTAACAACATGCTCGCGCACGTCGGGCCGATCGAGCGCGGCGCTTATTCTCTCACTCTCGCCGACCCGACCAAGGAGTACACCGGGTTGCGGCGGCCGCTGGTGCGGCCGCTGGTGCTGGCGAGAATCGAGGACCCGATATGCCGTCCGCTGCTGGAGGGCATCATCAGAGCTTAGGAGGATGGGATATGGACACAACGCAGAGCATAGTGATGGGGGCGGCCGCGGTGCTGTTGCTTTCGTACGTCGGAAGCCAGCTGCTGGTGCGCTACCCTGGGACGAGGGCATGGGTGCAGAACGTCGCCGTCAAGGGCTACAACTACCTCGACAGCGTCAAGGACGACGTGCCTCAGGAAGGCAGGGGCATATGGGACGCGGCATACGGGGGCTGCGACGCCATCATCGACGCGTTCGCCGACGACAGGCTGACGGCCAAGGAGCTCAAGCGCATCGGGTACGAGGGGCTGCGGCTCGTCAACGAGGTCCGCAAGTTCGTTGGCTGAGGTGAGAGAATGGGCTTCGGGGAGGACTACCAGGGTATGACCGATCGGGAGATACTCATAGAGCTGGCTGGAGACGTCAGAGGACTCAGAGAGGACGCCCGGGACCGTCCCCCCTGCCCCTCGCCCCGCTGTGGCGAGCACGAGGCCCGGCTGACGCGCGTGGAGACCATCCTGGCCGTCGTCGGCGGGGCGGTGATCGTGCTCGTGCCGGTCATCATGTGGCTGGTGGACAAGGTGTGGAGGGGACCATGAGCTACTGCACCGTCGAGGACCTCGTCGCCGCCACCGGCAGCGCGTACGATGCCGTCACGCTGCAGGCGCTCATCGATCGCGCCGACCGTCAGATCGACGCGAGGCTCATGGCCGCGCGCGTCGGCGGAGGCGGCCCGGCCGTGCGGGAGGCTTCGCTGTCGCTGAGCATCGCCGCCCTGCTGACGCGCATGCGCGTCGATGGAACGAAACCGTCGTCCCTCGCGATAGGCGGGCTGAGCATGTCTGATAATGTCGACAGCGCTATCGCCGCCCTCGAGGCCAAGGCCTCAGGCATAATCGACTCATACGTGGCACAACAGCAGGAGCACAAGCGCCGGCGGGCGTGGGTGAGGATACGATGATGCCGCCCGGCCTCGCCTCGTGGTTCGATCAGACGGTCAAGGTCGCTCCGTACTCCGGCTCCGGCCGCGATGGCAGCCCGACCTACGGGGCGGACGCCGACCGCAAGGCCCGCATAGCGTCGCGGGACGGCCACGCCATCACCGAGCAGGGGCGCGTGGCGGCCGTGAGCGCCACCATCATGATACTCGGGCCAGACGCTGTCGGGGTCAAGGACCGACTGACGATGCCGGACGGCTCGGCGCACGAGATCCTCGGCGTAGGCGAGCACCGTGGGCCGGACGGGACCGTATGGTGGTACGAGGTGACGATATGAGCGAGACGTTCTTCCGATGCGACAGTCCGGAGGACGTGCAGCGCGTGCTGCGTGAGCTCATCGCCGCCGTCCCGGAGGAGATGGCCGAGGGCATGTGGCGCGAGGGTGAGAGGATCATGAACGACTCCAAGCGCATGACGCCGGTCGACACCGGCTATCTGCGCGCGTCTGGATATGTCAACGACCCGACCATCTCGAGCGATGGCGTCGAGGTGGAGCTAGGGCATTGGGCCAACTACGCCGCCCCCGTGCACGATCGCGTCAACGTCCAGCACGAGACAGGCACGGCCAGGTTCCTAGAGATGGCCCTCGATGAGCACGTGCCAGGCATAGGGCGCCGCATCGTCGATCGAGTGATGAAGCGCATAGGGGGTCAGAGATGATCGAGGACATCGGCGCTTACCTGGCCACCAAGAGCGTGGGAACGGTGGGCACGGACCTCTTCCTGGGCTCGATGCCCGACAAGCCGGACAGGTGCCTCGCCCTGTACGCGCTGGAGGGCGAGCGCCCCGAGTTCAACTGGGATGCTGAGCGACCCGGGCTGACCGTCAGAACGAGAGGCGCCGATCAGGCCGAGGCCACCGCGCTCGCCGCGTCTGTATGGCGGGAGCTGTGGAACCTTACCAACGTCACCATGAGCGGCACCGTGTACCACCGCATCGAGGCCCGCGGCTCCATCGCGCCCTCCGGACGCGATGCACGTGGCCGCTGTTACAGCATCTGCAATTTCGCAATCATCAAGGAGGTCAAGTAAATGGCGTATCTACCCGGAGAGCTGCAGAACCTTTTCTATGTGCCCGAGACGAGCTACGGCGTCACGCCGACCGGTGCCCTCACCTGGGGAGCGCGGCTGCTGAGCATCGCGCCGACGTTCGACCAGAAGAAGCAGTTCGACCCGTCGCCCGGTTCGCGCACCAGCTACGGCACGGTGTGCAACGGGCCGGTCGAGTGCTCCGCTACGGTCAGAGGGTACGCCAAAGCGGTGTCCGGAGCATACGACTGGCGCAACCTGTGGGCCGTATACGCTCTTGGCTCCGCCTCCGGCCTGGCCGAGCATTTGACCTCGTTCTCGATGCAGATCGGTCAGAAAGTGGGGGCGGCGTTCCGCAGGAACCTCTACAACGGCTGCATGATCTCCCGCATGACGATCGGCGGGACGGGCGTCGGACTGCCCCTGGAGTTCACGGCCGACATCATCGCCCAGTACGTATCCTCCAGCACCTCCAAGACCTTCGCCGGCCTGCAGGCCGTGACGGTCGGAGCGGACCCCACGGAGATCGCCACGCCCGAGCTCAAGTGGACCGCGCAGCCCAAGATCAACCTGGGCGCCGGCCTGTCGGACCTCAAGCCGGACTCGTGGACGTTCACCGTCGATAACAAGCTGGAGCGGCAGCCTGGTGTCCTGCAGGGCAACAGCGGCGGGCCGTACGCGTTGGCGGCCGGCAGCGGCATCAACGAGGGCCTCCGCGACATCCTGTTCGAGTGGACGCAGCAGGCGCACGACGAAACGTACGTCAACGCCCGCCTGTCCGATACGCCTGTGACGGCCGTCACCATCCCGATCGGAGCGAGTACCATCACGCTGTCCGAGGGCACGTGGGACGACGGCGCCCTGCCGGAGCGGCAGCAGGCACTCTACAAGGAGACACATCGCCTGCGATTTTCCTCGCTGAGCATCGCGTGAGGTGCTAATGGACCTTATCAGCTATGATGCCCGAGACGAGCCGCCGGAGGGCCTGCAGGAGGTGCCGCTAGCGGACATACTGCAGCAGCACCGCCGCCGGTACGTCGTTCGCACGTCGCTCGGTGATATATCGTTACGCTTCGTTGGGCCGATCGACAAGCGGACCGTGACGCTGCGGCTGACGGCGCAGGGGCCAGAATACCTCGCCCTGCTCGAACGGGCGGCACAGCTGTCCTCGCTGACGAGGGACGGGATCACCCTGACGCAGCAGGACCTGCAGGACGCCGAGGGGCTGGCCGCGAGCATCGAGCCGTACCTGTACGAGTTCTTCGCGCTGGCGTTCGATTCGCCGCGGCTCGGCGGAGCGGAGGACCTCAAGGCGCTGGCCAACGCGCTCCAGCCGCAGGAGTGGGAGGAGCTGCGTACCATGCTCATCGAACTGACGCGCGACGAGCCGGCCGGGGTAGTGGACACGAGCGTCATCAGGATCGCTCAGCGGTTCGGCATTCCCATCTCGGACGGCATGACGGCTGAGAACATGACCAGCCAACAGGCCGCGGTCCTCGGTCAGGCGCTGCAGGACGATGCCCGCGACATACGCCGGGCACGGGAGGGGGCATGAGCTGGCAGCTGGACATGGCGGCCGAGATGCCCCGCTACACCGTCCCAGGCGTCAGCATCAACGCGATGGAGACCGGCCGCTCGTCCCTGGCGGCCAGCCGGTCGGGCATGTCGTCCGTCGTCTCCGGAGCTCGCACGCTCGGCCTGATGTCCGATGACATGCTCGGGCCGATCAACAAGCTCATGGCGGCCTCGCAGCTCGTACTCGGCGGGATGATGCTCGTCAACGGCATCAGAGCGGTCATAGCGGCCCGCGCGGCGGCCGAGAGCGCGTTGGCGGCCGCTGAGACGGCCCTGCATGCGGCGGCGCTCAATTGGGGCGGCATCGCGCTCGCAGGGGCCTCCGCGGCGTCCGTGTACGCGGGCATGCAGTACGCCACCGGCTCGTGGACGCTGCCGTCGGTGGACCTGGCGTCGCCGATCGATCGCGCTAGAGCAGCTCGTCAGATCAGGGAGGTGCAGTGATGGATCAGGAAACGCTCACGTTTGTCCTGAACGCGGTCGATAACGTCACACCGGCCGCGCAGCGCGCCATCGGCACGCAGGAACAGGTGGCGGCCAGCGCCGGGCGGGCAAGGCAGGCGGTCGATGCCGTCAGCGATGCATCGGCCGCTGCCCCGGAGATCATTGGCTCGCAGGAGCGCATCGTGGCCACGGCCGACGCGGCAAGGGGCTCGCTCGATGCAGTGGATGGCGCGTCGCTGCAAGCGCCCCGCATCGCCGAGGGCCAGCGGCAGATCGCCGAGAGCGCTCAGCAAGCCAAGGCATCGCTCGATTCTACTACGCTGTCGTTCGTCGCACAGCTGGCCGCCGCCCAGGCGCTCAAGAGCGGCATCGACGGCGTGCGGCAGGGGCTGGTCGCTCTGGAGCTGGTGGACGATAAGACGGCCAAGAGCCTGGAGAAGGTCAGCGCGGCCACCAACGTCGTGATAGGCACGTTCCAGCTGTACAAGGGCCTGCAGCCGGTGCTGGCCGCGACGAAGGCCTCGCTGCTGTCCCTGGCGGCCGTCGAGACGTATCGCAGCGTGCTCAGCTCGCCGTGGAAGCTGGCGCTGGTCGGAGCGGGCCTGGGCGCTGCGGCCGGCATCGGGGGCATGCTAATGACGCAGAACAACAGCACGACCGTCGAACAGAGCATCGTGTTCGGCGGGGGGACGAGCAACGACCAGCGCTCGATGCAGCGCGACATGTACGAGGGGATGATGTAATGGCGACCAGGTTCTCAGTAGCGAGCGGCGATTGGAGCTCGACGGCGGTGTGGTCGGGGACGCAGGGAGGCGCACCGGGAGCCTCGGCCCCAGTGTCCGGCGACTATGTTCTCATCGAGAGCGCGGTCGACGTGAGCACCGAGGTGGGGGTCTCTCAGCTGTACGTCGAGGACATCGGCCGGCTCAACATCAAGGCTACTGGGACCATCGTCGTCGATGACTCCGTCCCTTCGCATATCACCTTTCGCCCGGGATGCACCGTCACGTCCGCATCAGGGGCTAGGATACGCTCGAAGAATAGCCGCCCGGTCAACCCATTCCCGTTGAGGATCAACACCGGCCAGGCGGCCCCCGCGATCTACATAGACAGTCTGGTCATCACCGGCAATGCCCCCACCATCTGCAGCGGTTATACCGTCCTGCAGTCGTTCAACCTCCCTGCGTCGACATATCGACTCAACCATATCACGCCCAAGAGCCGCACGCCGGTGCTCGATTACCATCGCATCGCCGGCCGCCCGGCCGGCGGACGCACGTACGCCAGGGGCAATGACTCGGCGCGCCTGACGGCCAGCGGCTTCGTCACGGACTCCGCGGCCGCCCGCGCGTTCCTGGAGAGCTTCAAGGACTGGTGGCCCGTGTCGCTCAGCGGCTGGAACACGCACATGGTGCGGGGGTACATCGAGGACGTGCGCTTCCGCCAGCAGCCCGGCTCGCAGTATCTCTACTATGACATCCACCTGGTGGAGGACCGCTGATGGCCGAGGGCGACTACGAGCTCGTGCTCGAGCACGGCGCCGGGACGCTGACGATCACTCCGGCCTCGGCGCTGGTGGAGGGCGACCCCATCCTGGAGAGGTTCGAGAACAGGCCGCAGCGCGCGCAGTTCACGCTGCTTCTGCCCGATGTGGCGTCCCAGAATCTCATGAGCCCGACGTGCTCGCTCTGGAGCTCCGGCACCGGCGCGCTGGAGATCGGGGACCGCGTGCGGCTGTCGCTGTACCCCACGAGCACCAGGGCCAAGACGGCAGTGTTCACGGGCCTGGTGCACGAGCTAAAGGCGGTCGGGGATAACCTCGTCAGCGTCGAGGCACGGGAGGACTGGGCGCAGTACGAGACGCTGCAGCGCGACGCGATCATATTCGCCGACCATAAGGACCTGGTATACAATTATACCAGCAATGATGCAAACGGACAGACTACTATCGAAGGGCTATCGGGGGCTGACATCGCGCTGCCGCTCGCGGTGATCGACCTGATGTCCGGGGAGAACGTCGAGGAGTTAGCTCCGGGTGGAGAGAACCTCACAGGGACCACACCCGCGCCGGAGGATCGTTATCTCGCCCAGCGATTCGTAGCCAATGGGGACGCGCTGATCGCTGTTCGATGGCGCGCATCGTTCAACGGCTACCCTAATGACACTAATTTTTATGTCGGAATCTGGTCCGACGACAACGGCAAGCCGGGCACATACTACCGGCGCACGGTTACGCTACCCAGCGTCTCGATACCCCGCGATGCTACCGTTAGGGACTATTGGACCGATTTCCGCGTGGACGGCGTGCCGTTCATATTAGAGGAGGGCAAACACTACTGGGTGGTGTTCTACGGGCTCGGTGCGAACACTCAGCTACGGCGTCAGCAAATACATAAGGCTCCCAACCTCCCTCCTGGAGCAGGGCTGACTCCCGTCAAGCGGTCCGCCGATGGTAGTGCCTGGATAAATTATGACGACGCCTCTGGTCCTGGCACATGGGGGGGTTCCGGGCTCTCGCTATCGCTCTATGTGGCTAGTTATGAGAGGCAGGCAGACATCGCGCAGTCGTTGAGCGGCAGCACGCTAACGCTGCTCGGCGACAAGAAGGTGCAGGGGGTGCCGATGAACCTTACGAGCACCCCGCCAGCCTCTATAGTCCCGACAAGGGCGCGCGTCTCATATTATCACGGCACACGCACCGTCCGGGAGGTGCTGCAGGACCTCATCGGCCGGGGGGCGTGCCCTCACAACGTATCGGCCGACGTCGCTAACACTGTCAAGCTGTACCGGACCAAGGGCAAGCGCCTGGCCGAGTGCATCCGCGAGATATGCGATCTCCGCATGAGCTCCGGCAACTACGCCGGCTCGCAGCTGGCGGTGGCGCAGCTGCCGTACGCCACGGAGCTGTGGGTGCGTCGGCGCAAGCACACCGGGGACGCATCATCGTTCACTTTCAGCTACGGTACCGACACCTCGACCGACAACGAACGTCGCATCATTGCTGGCTCGGTGCAGCTCAAACGCACCACGAAGATGAAGCCTACCAAGGTCTGGGTGATCGGCAAGGCAGCAGACAACGTACCCCTGGTCGCCATCGTGCACGACAGGGCCGTCGCTGGCCTCAGCTCCAGGCTCGGCTACGATGTGGAGGAGACGCTGCAGGACGACTCACTGCAGACGCTGGAAGACTGTCGCGCGTACGGCAAGGCATACCTCGACGCGGCCCGCGGCTCCTACGACACTTGGGAGGGACAGCTGACGATCAGTGGCGTGTACCCGGACCTATTCGATCTCTCGGCAGTGTCGCCGACCTACGGGAGTGGGCAGATAATCACGCTGAACTACTCGCCGCTTGGCATCTCGGCGCTCAAGTGCAAGGTGAAGGCGATTAGGGTGCAAGGAGTCAAGACCGAGGTGACACTAAGCTCGGAGGATCTGTTAGTCAATAACCCATTCTCTGATGTGGCCTGGAGGACGGCGCGCAGCGAATCGTTCATCAGCCCGGCCGACGCTGAGCACAATGTCATCATGACCGGCCACCGCGACAGCGTTCTACCGGCCGCGCTGAACTCGTTGGGGAGCGGCCAGCTGTATATGGAGCTGCAGAACGCTAACGGGATCACTCAGGGCAGCGCAGTGGCCTGCACGGTGATGACTGACAGCGGCTACAACCTCAAGATGATCCATGCCGAGTTCGAGGCGAGCAACGGCAGCACGGCGCCCAATTACCCGATCACTCAGGTCAGGCTCCGAGATGCTGCAGGCGCTAACTCGATCCAAATACCCATTGAGCCGTGCTACAAGTGGAAAACGACCAGGGCGATCGTGGAGCTCACAGTGCGGCTGTCGTGATCATATCTGCCACCAGATGTAAGCTGCTCCACCCAGGACAAGCAGCGACCACAGCGCCCCCAGCCCGGCGATCACGGGCGCGAGGGATAGGGCCTCGGCCGCGGGCATCGTAGCCGACCACAGTGATGTCAGCATGGATAGCCCCAGTCCGGCGACGATCGCACCCATTCCGCCCCTAATGTCCTCCCGGCGCTTCGCGTCCATGTTACGGTTGACGCGTTCGTTCCTGATGTAGCTCTCGAACTCGTCCATATTGTCATACTTGACGACCGACTCGATACGACGATGGGCCTCCTGGGACATCGCCCCCGGATGATGAGCGGTGCCTAGGCGATAGGAGTGTTTTGCCATCCCTACATTATCGACCACCAGGCGAACCGTGCGATCGTAATCGGGAGACATGATTGCGGCCGTGGCCGTTGTCAGCACTCCGTTGCATCTCACGCAGCGGAACGATGTGCGAGGATCCTCTCCGGAGTAGACGCGTTCCGAGATCATCCACGGCGCGGGAGCGGTGCAAAATGGGCAGTCGGGAAGGCGCTCACCTATCCACTCCCTGGCTAGTTCCTCTGACGATGACGAGGCAGTCATGATGTGCCGCATTGCATTAGCTCACTTTAATAATTCTGAATTTGCATAACTGTATAATGAGCGAAGCGAAGCCAGAAAAAGTGAAAGCCTCGACACCCGCGGGACCTTGCCCGTATTGCTCTGCAATGGTGGACCTTGGAACGAGTTCGAAGAAAAAGTGCCCCTCGTGCGGCGAGCAGATACTCTCTCGAACTGACCCAGAGACGAAGGCCAAAGTCATGGTGACCGAGAGGGGAGCAGCGGAGCTGAAGCAGAAGGATGAGGACCTCCGGGCGATCAATTTCGCGCTCAAGAAGATGGGGGCGATAGGGTACTCTGAGCAGACGATCCGCGCGAAACACGCCGAGCTGCTGAAGGCCATGCCGGGGAGCAAGATACGGGATGCCATATGGGCCATCGCTCAGGATGAGGTCGATAGCTATACTCGACAAGGGGAGATCCCTCACCCGAGGGTGTACCTGGCAATGGCCGCCTTCCTTGAATGGGAGGGCAGGGATGGCAGCCAGCTCAAGCTGCATGCCATTGAGCTTTGGAACAAGCTCGATGATATGGAGCAGGAGGAGCGGGAGCGCCAATACCTGCTTTGAGAGCTCCACCTATGGCCGAGATCCCTCCCTCCGGGCCGGTGGGGTGAGCGGGCGGCAGGCGAAGGTCGCATGGTCCCGTCGCCCTGATCAGGGCACTTTCACTTTTCATTTTTATTATTATCAAAAAACATATCTCGTTGAAAACGCAGGTCGATCTCCCCATCCCGCCGCATCGAGCAGATTGACCCACTCGTTCACCCAGACATCAGATCGGCGGAGGTACTTTCGGACACTTTCGATTCACTTTCGGGCAGTATTATCGTTTTTGGAGCGCCGGCAAAAACACAACGGCCAGCATGAAAACGGCCACCGAGCCGGGGGGTGACCGAAAGTGCCTACCCCGTGTCACACACCCCCCGCTTCGGCTTATATGCTCATCGTCGAATCCCAGCCTCGCCCTGGGGATGGGCGGGGCGGGAGAACTGCGATAATGAGACAAAATATCGCCAACCTAGAGAACTTGGACGAGAGGGGCCTGCTGGCCCTGCTGGGCTGGATAAGCAGATATTACGCCTGGGCCGCGAGAACGGCCTACATGGCCACGCCGTACGAACGGGACGACGCGGTCAGGCATATGGTACGCGCCGGCCGGGCGCTTGATGCCGTGCGGGCAGCGTACAACGGTCAGGGGCAGATCCTCGAGGCGTACCTGCGGGGGGCGAAGGCGTGACGGACCCGAGCCCCGAGCAACTGAACAGTTTTGCCCGCACATTTGGCAAGCTCTATAACGATCTGCTGATCGGCACAAAGACTTGTCAGGTCGAGAACTGCAAGCGAAGGCGGGACGACGGTAGCTGCGGTTGCATCGACATGGTCAGAGACATCGTCGATGCGATATGGGAGGCCAAGGCCGGCAATGCCGACAGGCTCGTCGAAGCAATCGACAAGGCACATGCGAGGCTGGACGCCCTGGATAAATCGGAGGAATGAGGCATGGTCGACCTCTATACAGAGAAGGCCTTCGAGGCTGCGATCGACCACATCTATTCACAGATGGATCCCGAATGTAGGGACGATTGTCCGGCCATCGAGGCGTGGAACGAGATCCTTGACAACATGAAGGGATACAGCAACCAGGAGATCATTGAACAAATAGGAAGGGTAAGGGTTAAAAAATGCAATAGGAAATGCCAGCGCTAATGCTTGGCTATATCAATGGCTTCCTGAAACACATTCGCCACCTTTTTTCCTTTATCCGTGAGCTCATAATACCTCTTTCTGGAGGTGCCTCCCTCCCGGCGAGTCTTGATTAGCCCAATTTCCTCAAGCTCATCGGCGGTCCGCGCGATGCGGTCGTGCGCCTTCGATACGTTCTTCAGATCAGTCCTTATGGTCTCTGGCCTGTTGTTGATAAACAGGATTAGAGGTATGACGTCCTCTCTGCTGAGTACTTCCATATGCCTGTCACGCTCTTTGTCACCTTCCGAATTAGGCATTCGGCATCTCGAATATTCTTTCTACTAATATAAACATCTTAGGGATTAGGAATGCGGAATGTCTAATCACATTTCTACATATTCGGGATTCGGAATATGGGAGGGATTATATAGTAATCAGCTCCATCCACCATCGCCCTGATTCGGAATCAGGGATATGGTGTTCTCTGACCAACGCGGGTCAAAGGATGGGATGCTGACAAATACAATAGCGCGAGCTATGCACATGCCAGGGGGCGGCTCTTTGTCACAGCCGAGAACACCACTCAACGCCCCCTGGCGCCTAAAATGAGTGGTGTGAATATGGAGACCAACACCGAACTGGAACGGATGCTCGCCGAGGTCGAGCAGCGGGAGGCCGTCGAGACGGCCCGGAGAGTGAACGAGCAGCTGGACAAGCTGGACTCGCACATCATCATGCTGCGCGGCATGGGGGTCGAGGTCCAGGTGGTCCTGCGCATGAGCGAGGACGACGCCAAGCACTCGATCGAGGTCGGCCCGGCCGACCGGCGCTGCAAGATCTACTACAGCGACCTCGAGGACCTCAAGCGCAAGCTCGCCGACGCCCGCGAGGCACAGCGGGAGGCCGAGACTCTCGGGCTGGTCGGCGCACCGAAGGGGAGGGCGTGAAATGGCCCTGACTGAGGGAGAGGCCAGGCGAACGGCCGCCGAGCGCCAGAGGATCATCGGCGACCTCGACGGCCTGACGCCCGGCCAGGTCCTCGACCGCTACATTGAGGCGGCCGAGTGGACGGCGGCGCAGCTGAGCTCCAACCGCGTCGACTACCTGGGAGGCGTCGCCACCGGGCTGGCCCATGCCCTGTCATTGGTCGCGGCGAGCAGGGGCGAGCGCACGATCCTGGTCGCCATAATCGCGGACGCGGTCCAGGCCATCAACGCCAGGGCGGGTGGTCAGTGATGGCGACCTGGCTCAAGTCCCGCAATGCCGCCGTCTGCCCCATGACCGGCGAGCGCATCCAGGCGGCCGGGAGCAAGTGGTCCCCCCGCGCCGAGCCGTGCGAGCGGGGCGGCAGGTGCGAGCATCTGTCGACGGCCTACGCCGGCTGCAATCACGCCACCGTGCAGTGCCGCTACAAGGGGGTGCAGTGATGCAGCCCCGCACCGTCCGCGTCACCATGACGATCGAGCAGGCTCGCGCGCTGTCGATCAACCTGCAGGCGATGGTCCGCGCCTTCGAGGGCGAGGCCCTGGTGCACGCCAAGCGTGGCCTCATCGAGCGCTCGCTCAAGTTCGAAATGAAAGCGCAGGAGTGCCGCGAGGAGCTGGAGCTCATCGAGGAGGCCATCGCGCACCGGCCGCGGCCGCTGTACGAGTTCGCAGCGGGGGTGAGGGCGTGAAGGAGATCATTACGCGCTCCGTGGTCGACGTCCTCCTGCTCGCCGTCAAGGAGCTCAAGAGCGCTTACGAGGGGCTGGAGGGTGGCGATGCGGGCGACGCGCTGCGACACTACGACCGCGCCTCCGGCCTGCTGACAACGATCAACATAGACCTCGACACCATCGGGGAGGTGGTCTATTGAACTGCCCCTCCTGCGAGAGCGGGCTGCTGCTCAACACCTACCGCCGCACCGAGGAGGAGCGCGGGACGTTCCTGACCTGCCGCCGATGCGGCGCTACATATGACCGGCCGGACGAGTCATCCCCTGCCGCCTCTGCCCGGGGCGGCGTCCGGCCCATCCCAATGACAACCGGCCGGGGGCGCGTGGGTGGCCGCCCGGCCGGCATCACTGTGACCGGGGAGGGCCTTCGTGGTCTATCCTCCGTTACCCAGTCTTCCGACCTCCCCGGTCACTCCCGGAGGTCGAGCGAATGATGTCCAAGCGTCAGATAGAGGCGCTGTACTGGGAGGCGCGCCATTTGGCCGAGAACGCCTCAGGCAGCCTCGCCGAGCGCGCGGCGGTGGAGGCGGCGCTGCTCCGGCGCATCCTGGACGGAGGGAGGCAATGAGCATCACCTGCTCGTGCGGCAGCGAGCAATGCCGCAAGACCGTCAGCACCGAGCCGCTCAAGGACGGCCGCGCCGCGCTCATCCTCCGCCGCGGGGATGGGGCGCTCATCAACGGCATGATCCTCGACCGCGACGGCATGACGGAGCTGCGCGACCGCATAGACGAGATGCTCGGAGGGCGGGCATGAACGCCATCGAGGAGGCTCAGTGCCGCGTCGCCCGGGCGCAGGACGAGCGGGACAAGCTACATGAGGAGATCATGCGGAAGCACGGCTCCCTGCGCGAGCTCGACACCGCCTGCAAGGCCGAGAAGGCCAAGGACTCATGCGCCATGTACAACGGCAAGGCGCACAAGCTGCGGCAGAACTATCAGAAGTCGGTAGCGGAGCTCCGCCTCGCCAAGAGCGACCTGGAGCGCGAGCGCAACGAGGCGCAGCAGGCCGAGGAGCGGCCGACACCGGTGATGGATGAGAGGACCCCGCTGCAGAGGTTGGCGGCCATGGCCGAGCCCATCGTGCTCGATGACGCATGCATTGAGGGCGATACCATTGTGGCCACTGTGCCCCCGGAGCTGCAGGACCTGCAGGGGAGGAGCGGCACCGGCGCGCTGGAGATCCTGCCGAACGGCGATGCCGTGGTCGAGCTCGAGCTCGGTCCGGAGGAGCTGCCGGCCGAGGTCGTCAAGATCGATGATTGCGTCGGCTGCGTGCGGCATGGTCACCTGGACCCAGAGGAGTGCCGGACATGTGAGCCGGGCGGTGATGAAGCCGGCAACCCGACGCACTACGAGCCGGCCCCTGGAAAGCAACCGTACTGGGAGGGAGGGCCGCTCGATACGGTCAACGGCATGCCGTGGCACGTGGCCGTCGCCAAGTGCCCGGTCGGCGATGTAGTGGTCCTCAAACCCGGCACCTATGAATTTATCTCAGATGAGGGCGGGCGCCTAAGCCTGATCATCGACGCGCCCTACCAGGTGTATGGGCCGATCACGCCGGACGAGACCCTATTACAGATCACCCGTCAGCCCCAAGGGCCTCCGAGGCCGGTCAGGGCGCGGCCGGACGATGAGGTTAAGGCTGAGAGGGAGGAGGATCTCAAGCGGTTCCTCACCCGCAGGATCGCCGAGGAGGAGGCCGCCAGCGCCGCCCGCCGGCAGGTGCAGCTCGACCTGGAGCTCCAGCCGGTGGAGCTGTCCGACGGCATCAAGGAGACGGAGAGAGTGCGCCGCTCGCGCGTTTACGAGCACGACAAGTTCAAGCTGACGATCTCCGAGGATGACCTCGCCAACCTGTGGGCATTGAGCTCGAGCAAGGCCCGCACGATGATTGCTCGAAAGCTCAAGCTGCTGCCGGACGGGGAGCTGTTCCCGGGCGAGTGGGACGATGAGGTGGAGCTGCTGCACCACGAGCTGTACAAGCTCTCGGTGCAGCTGTCCAAGGAGCGCGCCGCCGCTGCCATGAGGGGTGAGGCGTGATGGCCGCCTTCCGCTCGGCGGCCGAGGTCGCCAAGGAGAATGGCGTCAATATCCGGCGCACCGCCTGCGCGATGTGCGGCGACCCCGCCGAAGCGGTCTGTTGGGCGTGCCTCGACGCCACCATCGAGACGGCGGTCGAGCGCATGGCGCGCGAGGGCAAGCTGGACGACGCGCTGCGTCGAGTCGTGGAACGAATGAAGGGCTAACGTAATTGTCAGGAGGGATGGGATGGGGATCAGAATGAGCGAGGCGCGGCGCTGCTTCGGCGGCGTACAGGACTATCAGCTGGCCACCGAGGCCGTGGCGGCGCTGGCGCTGCATCTCGACGCTGAGGGCACCGCCATAGCCGAGGCCGCGCTGCGCTCGGTCGACGAAGAGAACGAGCACCGCCGCCTGCAGGGCCTCCCCCCGCGGCGCCGGATTTGCTCCGATGACATCACGCGCGTGATCAGGGACCGTGCTGCGGCCGAGGAGGGCGCGGGCCGATGAGCGAATTAATATCAAGGGACGTCGGATATGACGGCTCGATGACGCTTCTCGGCGCATACGAGAAGTGGCTCATCGGCAACGAGGTACAAGGGAGCAGCCGCGATGAATATCTGCGGAATGCTGGGAGGGTGATAGACGTGCTGCCTGGCGGCGTGCCGGGCAGCGAGGAAGAACTGAAGGCCAGGATCGCCGCATTGACGGAGGAGGACCTCTACGAGATCAAGGAGCGGGTGGGCTGGACAGCAATGGACGGCACGCGGAAGAAGCAG